>Ga0222666_1000057_pt1 | contig 92281 bp, 78 predicted proteins | sample AntAcemetagen655_FD_181710 | JGI IMG/M metagenome (GOLD analysis project Ga0222666, IMG submission 181710) | Saline water microbial communities from Ace Lake, Antarctica - #655 | ecosystem: Environmental > Aquatic > Non-marine Saline and Alkaline > Saline | place: Antarctica: Ace Lake...
TATCGGCTTGAGTATCTCCGTCCGGTACTCTCTCTGGTCGGATGTTGACTCCGGTCCCTTGAGATAAACTTGCCGGGGGGGACCGGTCTGGCGGTACCCGTTCTTCTCTATCCATTGAGTCAGAGCCGAATAGGAAGGACCGATATTTCGGTACGGGCCGACATAGATCAGCGAGGCCATCCTCCCCCCGGGAAGAGTTTTTACTTTAACGTTCTCATCTCCGGTTACATCGGCCGGTACCGGAACACAGACTTCTAAATCAATCGTCGTAGAATCGGGTGGTGAATAATAGACCGCCACCGGCGGACCGGTCGGTTGAATCCCCTTCGGACCAAGATAACGGAATATTTCTCCAAAGACCCGTCCCATCGTCGGCCCCATCCGCTGGATAGGAGTTTGAGCCCTAACCCAGACTACATGGCTCTCCGGCACTTCTTTGATTTCAACCCGGGGTTCTTCCGCCCAACCAATCGAGAGCATTCCTGCCAGGATCAACCCCGGCACTAAAAAACCAATTTTTCGCATAGTACGCCTCCTTTTTAACTCCAACTATTTTACCATTTTGCCCGAAAAATATAGTAAAAATATACAAAAATAATCATTATTCCTGTTGACTATTGTAGAAATAGATTATACGTTGAGATACCAATAATCACTGTAACCCTGTACAAAACTAAATTGGCGCCCAAGGTGCTAATAAAACATTTAATTTCGCGCCGAAGGCGCTAATCTATAAGGAGGCAAGTCATGGTAAATATAGAAAAAGCCAATGAACTGGCACTGAAAAAGCTGCTGGAGGCGCGACCGTTCTGGGTTGATATCCAGCCGGCGATCGAGTGCGTGCCGGGGATGAAGAAGAACCTGATCCTTCACGCCGGTCCCCCAGTCACCTGGGACAGGATGTGCGGTCCGCAGCGCGGCGCCACAATTGGAGCCCTGATCTACGAAGGGATGGCCAACTCCGTGGAAGAGGCGGAAGAACTGGCCGCCTCCGGCGATATCGAGTACGACCCCTGTCACCATCACGACACGGTCGGCCCGATGGCCGGTATTGTCTGCCCTTCAATGCCGATGATCGTAACCGAAGATGAGGTCACCGGCAACCGGGCTTATCAGAGTCTCAACGAGGGCATCGGCAAGGTACTGCGGATGGGAGCTTATGACGAAGAAGTCATCGAGCGGCTCCATTGGATGGAAAAAGTGCTGGGACCGGTCTACCAGAAAGCGATCCATAAGGCCGGCAAGATCGACCTCAAGAATATCATGGCCCAGGCCATCCAGATGGGTGATGAACTCCATAACCGGAGCCGGGCGGCATCCTACATCCTCTTCACTAAAACCGCCCCCTATATTCTGGAGACCCTGGATCAGAATAAGCTCCCGGAGACCATAGAGGCCCTGAAGTTTATGGAGTCCAACATCCACACCTTCTTAGGCTTCGCGATGACCAGCGCCAAGGTCAGCTTGATGGGGGCGGAGAACGTTGAAGGGAGCACCATGGTCACCGTGATGGCCCGGAACGGCACCGACTGGGGAATCCAGGTCAGCGGTCTTGGAAAAGAGTGGTTCACCTGCGAATCGCCGATTCCGGACGTGCTTCTCTTCCCTGGATTCACCAAGGAAGATGTCGGACGGGATATCGGAGACAGTGCCATCATGGAGACCTACGGAATCGGCGGATCGGCACTGGCCGCGTCCCCCGCCATCGTTCTCTTCGTCGGCGGTACTTACGATCTAGCCCTCTCCAAAACTATGGATATGTACGAGATCACGATCGGAGAGAATAACATATACCAGATCCCCTCCATGGACTTCCGGGGGACCCCGACCGGGATCGATATCAAGAAGGTAGTGGAGAAGAACCTTCCCCCCTTCATCGACACCGGCGTCGCCCACAAAGACCCGGGAGTCGGACAGGTCGGAGCGGGCTTATGCGACGCCCCGATGAAGGTCTTCACAGACGCTATTAAAGCCTTCGCGGCCAAATATGCATAAATAACTAATGCACTAAGGCGCTGTCTTAGTAGCAAAAAAGGAGGTTGTTATGAGTAAGGGTGTAATTGAGTTATTGAGTAAAGCAAAGTGGTATGACCTGACCCAGGCGCTGAGCATCTTCACGCCGCCCTGGCCCGGCGAATCGCCGCTTCAGATCCAGTTCTTCAAACGCGTAACCGGATCGTTTATCGGCGGCTTGGGCGCTAACGGCCAGCTGATCGAGTGGTCCAACAATACCGGAACCCACCTGGTCGGCCCCACCGCCTTCCATTCCGGCCTCCGGTCAATCGCCGACATCCCGCTGGAAGATGTCTGCGGCGAAGGTGTGGTCGTTGATATCTCCAAAGATGTCTCGGACTACAGCCTCTACACCCCGGAGATGATCGAGAGCAAGGTGAAGGTCAAGGAAGGCGACATCCTGATCATCAACACCGGCTATCACAAATACGGTTATGATCAGCCGGATGTCAAGAACAAGAAAGCCCAGGGCGGCATTGACAGCAAGGAGTTCAGTTATCTTGTCCGCCATCCAGGCCCGGCGCCCGGGTTCTTCGAGTGGGCGTTGAAGAAGAAGATCAAGGTCATCGGTGTCGACTGCGGCTGCGCCGAGCACCCGATGAACACCAACATCCGCTATATGCACGGACGCGAGTTTGAAAAAGCGGAAAAGAAACTCATCAAAGATTACGGCAAGACCTGGGACGAGATGTTCCCCCAGGATAAATACTACAAGCTGACCCACAGCAGGATGCCGAAAGCTGGATTGCTGCTGGCCGAGTCGCTCGGTGGAGAGATAAAGAAACTGAAGAACCAGCGGGCCTGGATCATGATCCACCCGGTCCCTTTCTGCGAGGTTGAATCGGCCTGGTCGCGGGTAGTGGCCGTGCAGCCGCCCAAGGGGATGAGCGACAAGGCCTTCTTCGGCCGGATGAAACGGGAGAAGATGTACGACATGACGATTCCGTTCAGTGTCCAGTGTCCGCAATGGGCCAACTACATTCCTCTGATCGTCCAGTACACCAAGCGGGTCGGAGGCCAATATTTCGGCCTGGGACGCAACAACGCGCACTGCAAGGCCAGTTTTCACCTGGCCTGCCATATGGACGGAGAGAAGCATTTCCATATGGGCGGACGGACCATCGGCGAAACTCCGATGGACTTCTGGATCGGCCATGGAGCTATTGCCGATATCTCCAGTATGGTCAGCGATACCAGCGTCTATACCCCGGAGATGGTCGAGAAGGTGGTTGATGTCAAGAAAGGCGACATCCTGATTATCAAGACCGGCTATTGCAAGTACGGCTGGATGAGTAAGGATTCAGATGAATTCCGTTATATGATCCGTCACCCGGGCCCGTCGCCGGACTTCGCCGACTGGTGTCTGAAAAAGGAGATTAAGTGGCTGGGCGTAGACTGCGTGGCCATGGAACATCCCATGAACACCATACAGCGCGATTGGCATCCCAAGACATTCGAGGAAGCCGACCGGAAACTGAAGGAAGCTTTCGGAAAGGACTGGGACGAAATGTACCCGCTGGACAAGTACTATCAGGATATGCACCTGAACCTCTTCCCCAAGGGGATCATCCACGCCGAAAACCTCGGCAAGGACCTGCTGGGACTGGGGAGCGGACGTTACTTCATCGGCTGCTTCATCCAGAAAGGCATGGAGTTAGCCTCCTGCTGGGCCCGGTTCGTCGCCTGGAAGGAATAAACTAAAAGAATCCTCCCCCGACGCTCCGCGCCGGGGGAGGATTCTTTTGATTTTGAACCCATCTCAACATTGACCGGTTTAAGTTGAGTGTTAAGAGATTCTTGTCCAAACATTTAACTTATTGTCACGTAAGGTTTCAGTGAACCACGTTGCCCTGTGCTCGTAGAGGCGACCTTCAGGTCGCCATCGGGTGGCAGCCTAAAGGCAGCCTACGAGAGGACGGGGTTTATTGAAAGCTTACATTGTCACGCCTGGCGTGGTAATGCTAAGTTTTTTACATTAACGAAGATTCGTGAAATTCGCGTAATTCGTAGTTCATAAAGAGGGAGTGGCGAGGGAAGAGGAATGTCCAATATCCAATGACCAACAATCAATGTCCAAATGCAAATGACCATTGTCGAAGGTGAATTTGGAAATTGGAGGTTGGAAGTTGGCCATTGGTAATTCATTATGGGCCGAGGGAAAAGAAGGTTGTCAGTTGACAGTTGTCGGTTGACGGCAGAAAAACCAGCTAAGTTTGGATCGTTTGTTTACAGTTTTTAAATTCGTGAAATTCGCGTAATTCGTAGTTCATAAAGAGGGAGCGGCGAGGGAAGAGGAATGTCCAATATCCAATGACCAATAACCAATCTCCAAATGCGAATGACCGACGTCAAAAGTAAATTTGGGAATTGGTGATTGGCAGTTGGCCATTGGAAATTCATTATGGGGCCGAGGGGAAGGAAGGTTGACAGTTGTCAGTTGACAGTGAAAAACCTCCGCTAAGCCAGAATAGTTTTTCAAGTTTTCAAATTCGCGAAGATTTGCGAGATTAGCGGTTCTTAAAAGGGGCCGAGGTGGGGGGACTATAAAAATTAGGAGGTCAGAAATGGCAATAGCGCATGAATTTGAATATTTCAAGCCGGCAAGCCTCGATGAGGCAATAAATCTGGCCGCGAAATATGGAGAGAAAGGACGAGCCCTAGCCGGAGGAACCGACCTGGTGGTCAAGATCAACGACGAGATTGAATTTCCCGAGGCCGTCATTGACCTCAAGGGGATCGATGAACTGAAGAAACTGGAACTGAAGGAGGGGAAACTCTTCATCGGCCCCCTGGTTACCTTCACCGAACTGATCAACTCCCCGGTGGTCAGGGAGAGATTCCCTCTCCTTCTGGAAGCCTCCGAGACAGTCGCCTCCAGCGGAGTCCGTAATCGGGCCACCCTGGTGGGGAATATCTGTTCCGCCGTCCCCTCTCTTGATAGCGGAACTCCTCTACTGGACTATGAGGCGGAAGTTCTAGTCCAGGGGGAAGACGGGGAAAGGTCCATTCCCATAAGAGAATGGTTCACCGGCCCCAAGAAAAACGCCCTGCAACCGGGCGAGATTGTGATCGGCGTTACCATCCCCGAGATAACGGGAAAACAGGGCGGCTGCTACGTTAAACTCGGCCGCTACCGGGGAGAAGATCTGGCCCAGGTTGGAGTCGGAATCCTCGCCTTGGAGAATAATGAATATAGAATCGCCTTCTGCGCGGTGGGGCCGGTCGCCGCCCGGGCGGAGAAGATAGAGACATTACTGAACGGGAAAGAACTCACCGATGAGTTGATCGAGGAAGCGAAAAATCTCGTTCAGAAAGAGATCTCCCCCATAGCCGATATACGCGCCTCCGGAGAATACCGGATGCACATGGCCGAGGTGATGCTGGTCCGGGGATTAAAAGAAGCCGCGGCCAGACTAAAAGGCGAAGGGACCGAATACGGAACCAGCGTTATTTAAACCGAGTTTAATTTAACCACGAAGGACACGAAGAAAGAAATAGCTAAAAAAATTATTCAACTCTTTCTCTAAACCCTTTCGTACACTTCGTGGTTTCAATTGTTTTAGGAGATGCGATGAAAAAAACAATAACACTCACGATCAACGGAGAACTCCGCTCCGTCGATGTTGAACCAAACGATATACTGCTCTATGTGTTAAGAGATAAGCTGGGAGTCAAAAGCCCCAAGATCGGCTGTGAAAGAGGAGACTGCGGCACCTGTACCATACTTCTCAACGGAGAACCGGTCCGTAGTTGCCTTATCCTGGCAATCGAGATGGATGGGCAGGAGATAACCACCGTGGAAGGCCTCTCCGAGGATGGACTTACTCCTCTCCAGGAAAAGTTCGTCGAGCACAACTCCTTTCAATGCGGATTTTGCGCTCCTGGGATGACCCTGACCGCGACTAAATTTTTAGAAAAGAATCCTCACCCCACCCGAGCGGAAGTACAGGAGGCCATCGCCGGAAATCTCTGCCGGTGTACGGGTTACAAACAGATCATTGAGGCAATTCTTGACGTTTCAAGCAAATTAAATTAAGGGGGATATCATGGAAAAATTAAAATTTGTCGGTAAATCGTTGCCCCGAATTGACTCCAAGGAGAAACTCACCGGAGCGGCACAATATGTTGACGATCTGGAATTTGGGCCCAATCTGCTCTACGCGGAAATTGTGGAAAGTACCGAAGCGTTTGCCAGAGTAACCAGAGTCGACACCTCTGAAGCGGAAAAGATGGCCGGGGTAGTTAAAGTGATCACCGGGAAAGATTTTCCCTATAAATTCGGGCTCTATATGAAAGACCGTTTTATCCTGGCCCAGGATGTGGTTCGATTCGTTGGGGAACAGGTAGCCGCGGTTATCGCCCGGGATCCAAAGATCGCCCGGCGGGCGGCGAAATTGGTTAAAGTCGAATATGAACCTTTTACTCCCGTCTTCGATCAGATGGAAGCCATTAAAAAGGATCCCATCCTGATCCATCCCAACCTTGAGGAATACCCTCATGTCCCCTGGTTTTACCCGAAAGCGGGGACCAATATCGCTCACTGGAAAAAAGTCCGGGTCGGCGATATGGAGAAGGGTTTTGAAGAAGCGGACGTGATCGTGGAGGATACCTACTTTGTTCCCCGTTACGCTCACTGCTGTATGGAGACCCATAACGCTGTTGGTCTGCTGGACTACTCCGGACGATTAACGGTATGGTCCTCATCCCAGTCACCCCATACCCAGCGCAACCTCTTTGCTGAAGCTCTTGCCCCGCTTGGCTTTACCCACAAAGATGTCCGGGTAATCACGCCTTACATCGGGGGTGGATTCGGTGGGAAAGCCGGCGTAACCATGGAGATACTGGCCGCCGCTTTTGCCACCAAGGTGAAAGGAAACCCGGTTAAAGTCCGCTGGACCCGGGCCCAGGAGTTCTACAATACTTATATGCGCCAGGCCGTAGTCTCCAAACTGAAACTGGGAGCCAAAAAGGACGGAACTATTGTCGCTTTTGAAGGATCCAACTACTGGGATGCCGGTCCTTATGTTGAATACGGCGCCAATGTCGTCAATGCCTCCGGTATCTCTGCGGCCGGCCCTTACCGGATTCCCAATGTCAAGATCGATTCCCTCTGCATCTACACCAACCTGCCGGCAGCCGGCCCTTACCGGGGATTCGGCTATTCTGAGATGATGTTTGGCGTGGAAAGCCAGATGGAGAGAATGGCCAAAAAACTGGGCATGAATTCGGTCGAGTTCCGAAAGAAGAACGCCTTCAAGGGAGGGGATCTTCTGGTTTACGGAGCGCCAATCAATGATAACGGATATAATGAGTGTATCGACAAGGTGGCCAAAGCCATTGATTTCGGAAAGAAGGAATTCTCGGACGATCCCAACAAGGTCATCGGCAAAGGAATCGCCGGAGCCTGGAAGGGTCCGGCCATGCCTCCCAATGCCTCATCCGCGGCTTTCCTCAAATTTAGCGAGGATGGAAGTATAAATATCCTAGTCTCCGGAATCGATATGGGACAGGGATATCTTACCGTCATGGCCCAGATCGCGGCGGAGATTCTCACCGTTCCCATAGATAAGATTCGGACGGAAAACCCGGATACCGACCGCAACGCTTACGAGTGGCAGACAGTAGCCAGTCATGTGACCTGGTCCTGCGGGAACGCCGTAAAGAGAGCGGCCATGGATGCCCGGGAACAGATATTTGATACCGTGCATGCCGCTTATCTCTACGATAAATCCACTCTCTACCTGGAAGATGAGCATGTAAAATGCACCCTGAATCCGAAGTTCTCGCTGGCTCTGGAAGATTTCGTCATCGACGGAATCATGGTCAAAGACGGAACTTTCCGGGGTGGTCCCATCATGGGTAAGGGAATGTTTATGCCTGAATTCTCCTCAACCATGGGCGATCCCGAGACCGGGATAGGCGGGAAGCCTAACGTTCATTATACTGTGGGAGCCGGAGGGCTGGTCATTGAAATAGACAAAGAGACCGGGAAAGTAAAGGTTTTAAAGACAGCCCAGGCTTACGATATCGGCAAGGCCATCAACCCCTCCCTGGTAGAGGGCCAGATCTATGGAGGATTCATGCAGGGATTGGCCACCGCGCTCTATGAAGATATGCGGTTCGGCGAAGACGGGTCGATTCTTAACCCCAACTTCACTGACTACAAGATCCCCACTGCGCTGGATATCCCCGATGAAATGATCCCCATCATAGTGGAAGTCCCGCAGAATGATGGTCCCTACGGGGCCCGGGGGATCGGGGAACACGTCATGATTCCCGTCATGCCATCCATAGCCAACGCGGTGGAGGACGCCCTGGGCATCAGAATCAAATCGATGCCCATCACCGCCGAAAAGATCGCGATGGCGATCAAAGCCGGATTAAAAGAAGTGGACTGAAAAGTAATCACACAACCGCAACGCAAGACAATGCCGAGGTCATTGACCTCGGCATTGTCTTGTCCGGTCATCAAACACAACTGGAGTTCTTGGTAGGAATTCTCTGAGAGACTAAAGAAGATTAGAGAATAGAATTATCTTGCATGTTTTAAGAGCAGGGGATATCAAGGCGCTCAAGCAGACCGGAATAGCTAATACTACTATCAAACATTTTTTATTCGCCAGCATTCCTAAAGGTTTTTCATGAATGATATCAGGCAACGGATTCTCGCCATCACTCGTCCCGCGCACCTGGCTTCACTGGCCACCTTTTCTGAGGACGGCAAACCCTGGGTACGCTATGTCATCCCCCGGGCAGACGACGGTCTGACTATCCGCATCGCCACGCGCGTAAATTCCCGGAAGGTCGCGCAGATCAGGAAGAACCCCGAGGTGCACCTGACCTGCGGGGTATCGGACCCGAGAAACGTGGATACTTTCCTTCAGATCCAGGGCCGGGCCCGGTTCACCACCGATCAAACTGAGCGCGAAGCCTTCTGGGATCCGCACCTGGAAAACATCTTCGAAGGTCCGAACGATCCCGAGTATGGAGTGATCGTGATTACGCCGTACCGGATCGAGGTCTGGAAAGAGGGAGTCCGCGAACCGGAGGTGTGGGCAGCTCAGCTTTAAGTAACGTCTCTGTTGAAACACGGGATTTTTAAACTGGAATTAAACTCAGGGATTTAGCCCCGGCACGAAAGGAGCAGATCATTACTTCATCGCGGACCGGTTTTAACTATGCCTGGATTATCCTGATTATCGGGATCCTGGTAACGTTCAGTTCGGTCGGGCTGGCACGCTTCGGCTACACGACGGTGCTGCCTTCTATGCAGGTTTCCCTCCGGCTGGACAACACCCAGGCCGGGGCCATCGCCACCGCGACCATGGTGGGTTATCTCCTCCTGGCCGTTCTGGGGGGTGCTCTCGCGGCACGCTTTGGCCCGCGGATAATCATAACGGCGGGGCTGGTCCTGGCCGGCGGCAGTATGCTCCTCACGGGGTTGTCGGACGGTTTTCTCTCCGCGGCGGCCTGGCGGGCGCTCACCGGCGTCGGCAGCGGAGCGAGCAATATCCCGGTTATGGCGCTGATGGGCGCGTGGTTCGCGCATAAACGAAGAGGTCTGGCGGCCGGGATAGCCGTGTCGGGTTCGGCGGCCGGGCTCATCTTCGTCGGTCCCCTGGTACCCCAGGTTCTCTCCTCTTACGGGGGGGAGGGATGGCGGGTCTGCTGGTTTATTTTCGGGTCCATAACCCTGGCGGTCGCGGTGATATGCGCGCTTTTCCTCCGCGACCGGCCTTCCGACAGAGGCACGCAGCCCCTGGGGGCTGATCTCGAGACTCCGCCGCTCGCTCCCGTAACAGGACCGGTCCAATGGAGAAATGTTTATCGTTCCGCCCGCATCTGGCACCTGGGCCTGGTCTATATCGCTTTCGGTTTCGCCTACATCATCTACGTGACCTTCTTCGTCAAATACCTGATTACCGAGGGAGGGTACACCCCGACCGGCGCCGGGAGTCTCTTTATGGTAGTTGGCTGGGCAAGTCTCTTCTGCGGACTGATCTGGGGGACGGTCTCCGACATCATCGGCCGCAAACTGGCCCTGGTATTCATCTATCTGATGCACGCGGTCTCTTTCAGTCTCTTTGCCCTCTGGCCCGAACCGACCGGGTTTATCATCTCGGCAATCCTCTTCGGCCTCTCGGCCTGGTCCATGCCGGCGGTTATGGCCGCCGCTTGCGGCGATCTTCTCGGCCCGCGGCTGGCAGCGGCTGGACTCGGGTTCGTCACGCTCTTCTTCGGGATCGGGCAGGCGGCCGGCCCCAGCTCCGCGGGCGCGATCGCGGATGCCACCGGATCACTCGCTCCGGCACTCCTGCTGGCCGGAGGAGTCTCACTATTGGGAGCAGTCGGAGCAATGATGCTCCGGCCGATCGGGCGGGTTTCCGTGGATTCGCCATAGCAATATTTCAAGGAGATAGTCCGTGTTTACTATTACTAAGAAGTATTTAACTGTCGATGGGGTGACACTTGCATATGAAGAGTACTGAAGAACATTACCAGACGAGAGCGATTATGAAATCTAATTATCTTACGGGGAGGAAGAAATGATTCTTATTACTGGAGCAGCCGGTAAGACAGGTCAAGCTGTTATTCAAGCCTTGCTGAAAAGGAAAAAGACAATTCGGGCCTTCGTACATAAAGATAGCCAGATCCAGCTCCTGCAAGATCTTGGGGTCCAGGAGGTTATTGCCGGAGATATGTCTTCCCCGCAGACAATGAACCAGGCACTGGAGGGAGTTAAATCAGTCTATCATATCTGCCCTAATGTCAGCCCTGATGAAATCAAGATTGGGAAGATATTGATCCAGGGAGCCAAATCAGCGGAAGTTGAACATATTGTTTATCATTCCGTACTCCATCCTCAGATTGAGTCGATGCCGCATCATTGGCGAAAGATGCGCGTTGAGGAACTGCTCTTTGAATCAGGCTTAGCTTACACCATTCTCCAACCCGCACCGTATATGCAAAATATACTAGCTTACTGTGACGATATCGAGAATAAGAGCAGGTATCCCATACCTTATGCTGAAAATACTCGATTGAATTCTGTTGATTTAGAAGATGTAGCTGAGATTGCCGCTATGGTTCTCAGTGAACCGGGACATCAAGGAGCAATTTATGAACTCTGCGGTACTGAAAACCTGTCACAGATTGAGCTGACTGAAATTTTGAGCCGGTATCTGGGGCATAGAGTTGATGTTGAAGTCGTGCCTCTCGATGAGTGGGAGGTTAGCTCCCGGAATAAAGGGATGGGCGATTATCAAGTGAATACACTGATCAAAATGTTTAAATATTATGAAGAGTTTGGACTTATAGGTAATCCTAATATCTTAGAGTGTTTACTTCATCGTCCTCCCACAAGTTACGTCACCTTTATTGAAAAACAAGGAGATGAGAAATGAATAGCAATCCATTAAATGTTATTAAAGAATTAGATCTATCATTATTTGATCAGATTGGAGATGCGCATAAATTGGCATTTAAAGATGGAGAAATTTCGAAGAAGAATAAATTACTCATTGCTTTAGCAATTGATGCCGCGAAGCATTCTGAAGATGGCATTAAATCATTAGCAATCCAAGCCCTAGAGAGCGGGGCTACAAAGAATGAAATAATGGAGACATTAAGAATAGTAAATTTCATCTGTGGAGTAGGGAGTATGTACGCATCAGCAGTAGCTCTAAAAGATATACTCTAGGATATTATACGCCGAAGATCATTTCAAATGTGAGCGATTATGATATCGTGCGAGCGTATTCTCAACTGGCCTGAGAATACCCTCTTGAAGAAAAAGTACTGATTTCAAATCTCTAAAATTAAGGAGGATAAGATATGTCCAAAATAGCCGTAGTCGCCAGAATCAAGGCAAAGAGGGAGTTTGCGGATTACGTTCAAGAACAATTTTTTAGCCTGGTTGAACCGACATTGAATAACGATGAGGGGTGTATTAACTATGAACTTTATCGGGACAATGATGATCCAACATTATTATATTTTCTGGAGGAGTGGGAGAGCAGGCAGTTATTGGATAGGCATAGTGGTTCGGACCATGTGCAGGCATGCCTGAAGAATACTGAGGAGAAGATCGAGGAGTTACAGGTAAATGTTCTTACGAAAATTAGTTAGGGGTTGATGATGAAGTATCTCAAAGTTATGCTCTTCTGGATTATGGCGATAACAATCACCGGCTGCAACGTCGTCTATACGACCCAACCGATAGGCGAGAGACCAAGCCTGATTGAAACCAGTGACTGGGAAGGAACCTGGATTAATGAGGAGAAATTCTTAACATTTAATGTTCTGGACAAGGCAAAGGGATTGCTGCGGATCTCCTGGATCGAAAAGGATCAGGGGCAGGTTAAGTTAGAGTCCTGTAAAGTGCATCTCCTCGAATCGGGAGATTGGATCTTCGCCAGTATCCCGGATAAGGATAATCCCAAACAGTATCTCTGGGGGCGAATCAAGCAGGACGGCCGGCAAGTAGTTGTTTGGGTGCCGGATTCAGAAAAGTTCAAAACTTTGGTGGAAGAAGGAAAACTTCCCGGCAGAGTCGAAGACAATAATATTCTGCTCGGCAATCTCACATCAGAACATTTAAAACTCATTACCTCAGAGATGGCAGGAGTTCTTTTTGAATGGGATGAACCGATTATCTTCAGAAGATTTAGCAAGTAGCGGCTGAACGGAAACCTCCAAAAACCAGATTATTGCGAGCGAAGCGAAGCAATCTATTATAGTTCCAAAGGGAAATTGATTTCAAAATATATAATCTAAGATTTCAAGGCTGGATCGGAATTATTGAATGAAATATTTATACAAAATCATATTTATCTTTTTTCTTACCAGCCAATCCAATCTTTTCGCGGCCGCTTTAAAAATCGATATAAATACTGCCCTTCCGCATAATTTAGAAAGGAGATTGCTCGTGTGTGGCCCCGAACTGGCAGAAAGTATCGTTAGCTTTAGAACAAAAAACGGACCATTTCAGTCATACGAAGAAATTGAGAACGCCCCACATATAGGATCTTCCTGGATTGCTAAGAATAAAGATAAGATTATAATCACAAATAAATACCGCTGTGGCTATTGCGGCAGGGTAGATACCTTTAATACGGGAGATACAGAGGGGCAATGTCGATCCTGCAAGAAATGGTGGCCGGAAAAAAGAATCAACCTGAAACCGATAAAAATCTCACCAAAAAGATTTTAAAAAGGCCTTATCACCTAATAAAGCTGAACAATGATATTGTGATAACAGGCAAACTTTCTATTCGCTTAAAATATAATTTAAAGAGGACTATGGCAGCTCTTAAAGCGGACCTTAAAGATTTAAGTTGTGAGGACGATCTCAATAAATGTTTAAACTCACGGATATTTTACATATTCGATCCTAAGAATGGCTTAAGATTGAATTTTCTTGACGGAAAAGTTTACCACATCGAATGTTCAAAAAAATTCAAAGGCTCCATAGCGGGCATAAGAATCGGTGATAAGAAAGACACGGTCAGTCGTAAATTTGGAAAACCTAGAATTGATAAACCATTTCATCATGTATATGACTATTTAGGGCAAGATATAGGAGTCAGATTCGATCCGTCAGTAAATGAAGTCTCGAATATTATAATTTATACCACCAGGTCGTTTCAAAGAGCCGCTAAGATCAGGCATGAACTCAAAGGAAAGCGCGATAAATAAAAAACAGATTATGAAGAAGCTGCGGGAGTTGAGTGATAGCGATATCGCGGCTCATTCACAGCGATTCTTTAAGACCGGGAAGAGAGAATATGGAGAAGGAGACAGGTTCCTGGGGATTCGGATGCCCACCCTCAGGAAATGTCTCCGAGAATATAGCGATATATCCCTGGGAGATACTCTAGAGCTCCTAAAGACTTCCTTCCACGAAGCGCGACTACTGGCGTTGCTGATACTGGTCGCGAAATATTCCTCTGCCGCTAATAGCAGCGAAGAAGACGCTATCTATCGGTCTTACCTGAGTCATACAGAATTCATCAATAATTGGGACCTGGTTGACACCTCCGCGGCGCAGATTGTGGGGGCACACCTCTTCACCAGAGACAGAAAACCGATCTATCGATTGGCGCGCTCAGGGAGTCTCTGGGAGCGAAGGATCGCTGTTATCTCCACTTTTTACTTCATCAGGAGAGAAGAGTTCTCAGACACATTGGCAATCGCTGGACTCTTACTGCGGGATCGGCAAGACCTGATCCACAAAGCAGTGGGGTGGATGCTCCGCGAAGTGGGCAATCGAAACCGTGAGACCGAAGTAGGATTTCTGACCAAACACTACCGTAAGATGCCGCGAACCATGTTACGCTACGCTATCGAGAAACTTCCAAAGTCAGAAAGAATAGCATACTTGCATAACACGAAATAGTTTATAGAACAAACTATATGAGCATAAAAGAGGCATACAACAATTGGGACGATACCCTAATATCAAGAAAGACTCCGCTTATCGTCTAAGAAAAATGAGGTAGGTCCATGAAGCAATACGTCATCACACCGGCGGCCGGAAAACGACTGATCGGCAAGGCGGTCGCGATTCATCCGGCCGTCAAACAGGCTCTAAAATCCGGGACTCTGGTTATCATCGCGGGAACGACAAACGGATACGCGGCCGAAGAGATTCTGAATAGCATAGGCGATACCGGAGATTTTGACAGACGCCGATTCTTCCGGGGGATCACCCTGGCTCCCTCCGGACCTGCCCGGGGAACGGGGCGGATTGCGGACCAGAGCGGTTTTCCCGACGATGTGGTGATCGTCGATGGTAATAGGCTCCAGGGAAAGACCATCTTTGACGTGGCCGACGATCTGAAAGAAGGCGATGTTATCCTCAAGGGCGCCAACGCCGTTGACCCGGTCCGCGGGCGAGCCGGAATTCTCATCGGCCACCCAAAAGGCGGAACAATCGCCGCGGCGCTCCAGGCCGTCACCGGAAGGAGGGTAAAACTCATCCTGCCGGTCGGCCTGGAGAAACGCGTCAACACCGACCTGAACAGGATAGCCGAAACGCTCAACTCCCCCGGCGGGCAAGGACCCAGATTCTGGCCGGTACCCGGTGAAGTTATTACCGAACTACAGGCCATCTATTCGCTTACGGGAGCAACCGCCGAACTGGTCGCGGCAGGAGGAGTAGGCGGCGCGGAGGGAAGCGTTATGCTGGCGGTTACCGGCAGTCCCGGGGAGGAAGAATCCGCCGGGAAGCTGCTGGAAGAAATAATCGAAGAAGCTTTGTTCGTTTCGTGAAAAAATCTAATAAATATGATTCTCTTACACTCTGTGTAGGGCCCATATCTATTTTCCACCACGAAGAACACGAAGGATAATCCTTAAAAGAGATTGGAATCAATTCGATAAATTAACCATGGGTGGCTTCCTTTCGATATGGAGGGGTGCATAAAGCATTATTGTACAATTACTTCTGCTTATATCTTCAAAAAATATGAAAAATATATGACGAATCCGCTGGGCTGCTTCTTGTACACTTCTTCTTCGTGAACTTCGTGTCCTTCGTGGTTGTCATTAAGTCCAAGAACCCACACAATATGACTTAAAACCAGTATGAATAATAGCCAGGGAGGAACTGCCGTGAAAGTTATCGCGTTTAATGGGAGTCCGAGAAGAAACGGAAATACCGCCATGCTTATCAATCGGGTCTTTGATGAGTTAAACAATGCTGGAATAGAAACTGAGTGCTTCCAGCTGGGAGGGAAGGATATCAGGGGGTGCCTGGGCTGCATGAAATGTTTCGAGGCACGGGATAATACCTGCGTCGCCAGAAAAGATGACATTTTAAATGAATATTTTCAGAATATGATCGAGGCGGATGGAATTATAATCGGATCACCGACATACTTTTCAAATGTCAGCGCTGAAGTTAAAGCATTGATTGATCGGGCGGGGCTCGTCGCGATCGCGAATGGTTATTCGCTTAAACGTAAGGTCGGCGCCGCGGTGGTCGCGGTTCGAAGAGCTGGCGCGGTAAATGTCTTCGACGCGATTAATAAATTCTTTCTAATCAATCAAGTCATTGTTCCCGGATCGGTATATTGGAATATGGGATTCGGATTGAATAAGGAAGAAGTCCAGGATGACGCGGAAGGCATGACCATCATGAAAATACTAGGCGAAAATATGGCCTGGCTCCTGAATAAAATTTCATAAGCTGAGATATACACATCACGATCCTGAGACAAAAAAGGGCGCCCCGGTATTATCCCGGGACGCCCTTTCCTCTATATAGACCATACTCGAAAAGGTATTTTCAACTTTTGGTGTTCAAAAAATTAAATATTAACCACGAAGAACACGAAGAAAAACAAATAAAACTATATAATTTTTCTATTTTTTTCAAATTCCTTCGTGAACTTCGTGTTCTTCGTGGTTAAAAAGGCTTTTCGATTAAGAACTATCTATGGTCTGGATTATATCTCCAGTGTCTTGGGGATGATCAGTTTGGCATTCTTTTTGATCAGCTCTTTCGAAGCCGGCTTAAAGAATGAGCGGGATACCTGCTTGAGATATTCTTCCTTGATGGTCGATTCCCAGAGATCCCGGGTCAGGTAGAATATCTTGGCTCCGCCCAGTTCATGCTGCATGTCCGGCCATGGGTAGGACGGCAGAGCCATCCTTAATCCAGCCAGTACCCAGCCATTATAGCTCTCAAAAGTAGCCCAGAACTCATCCTGCCCACAGACCTCAAAACAGTACCAGCACTTGGAATAGAAGAGGGCGCCACCCGCGTTGACCTGACGCTCGAAGGTCAGGGTATGGAGGCTAATATTAACCTCGTCATCCATCAGCCGACCGTTGGCGATACCAACCAGCTTGCCGTTGTTGAGACCCAAGAAAAAATACTCATCCTTCAATCTTCTCCGCTTGATCGCCAGCAATTCCGCAAAGACCCGGGCCCCGACGATATCATAATAATCGTACTCGGCATCCAGTGTCAGCTTGAGAAACTCAAGAACCGGGTCGATCTCTTTCTCCTCAATCGGCCGAATCAGGACGGTATTCTTTTTGCCGGCCTTGTTGGTGAGTACGGAGTACATCGGCTTCATCGGAGGAGCGTTATCATCCGCCTGAAGCAAACCTTCCAGCCACTCGGCAGAGATATTATAAACTTCTTTCCGCAGTTTTGTCGGAACCTTTCTCTTCATACTAGTTCTCCTTTTTTTGCCACTAAGTCGCGAAGACACTAAGAAAATAATGAAATGGGATATACCCAGCGTTCTCTCTTCTTCAGTTCCTCAACGCTCTGGTGGCGAATTATATTAAAATTACATTATAAGAATAATCCAGCAATGTCCTGATATCAAGACTTATTTCTCCTCGATCGGTTTCTTACTGAACCACTTCTCATATATCCGGTCGTATTCTCCGCCAAGTTCGATTTTCTGCAGGGCGGCGTTAAGGGCGGAAAGAACATCGAAAGCACCGTTGCTAACCGCGATTCCATAATCCTCCTGGACAAGGCCTTTCTCAACAATCTTAAAATCAGTTGTTCCCTGCAGCCGGAGATAATCCAGGATAACGTCATCTATCACAACAGCATACGCCAGGTTCCCACCTTCATTCAAGGCCCTGACCAGGCTGAGCGGCGAATCATAGGTCTTGACAACGGCCTTTAAATTATGGCGAACCCAATCCTCCGCGGTAGTCCCTATCGCCACTCCTACAGTCTTGCCTTCCAATCCCCGGGCAAAAGCCCGCTGATTCCACTTTACGTCCTGACGGGCAGCTACAGCCAGAGATGTGGAAAAATATGGCTGGGTAAAATCAACGAAATATTTCCTGATCTTAGTAATCGTAATCGCGGCCAGGGCCGCGTCAGCTCCGTCAGCCTCCAGGATATTCGCGTAATTCCGGATATCAAACGGCTGATCGATCCATATTACCTTTCTCCCCAGCGCCTTCCCGATCGCCTCGCCCAGCTCAATATCAAAGCCAACCAGTTCTTCGCCTTCTTTAAATGCAAACGGCGGGGACTTTGAATCAACGATAAAACGGATTTCTCCAACGGTACTCTCATCAACTTTCTCTCCACCCAATTCATCGGAGAAAACAACCGAAGATGATAGAGAGATAATCACGACCAGAAAAATATAGAAATACTTCATTGTTTCCTCCCTTTTCTCTGTTTCAATAATCAGAAGTAAGCAGTTTAATCATATGAACAACCTATCCGCCTCCGTAAAGAATCGCTTCCAGTCATTAAGCACCCCCGCGGGAACTTCCCAGGTCAAGGGAGGTTTGCTCTCAAACCGAACTCTGATCGTCGCCGTGGAAGCGGACCGTATATTTAAAATCAGTCTTCTCGTCAGTAAAAACACTCCCCGGGTCGTTACCAGTTCATCTTCAGCGTTACTTACGGTCTCAGCCCGGATACCATCTTCAATCACATTGCCGATCTTTATCTCAATTGGATTGTCTGAGAAAAAATAAAAACCCGTACTTTGAATGGTAAAACTCAACCAGACATCGGGATAGAGGTCCCCGTTTGTACTTAGAGCGACGGCCTGCCAGGGCCCAATCAACCACCCCTTCTTGCCGGCCCGGTAAAACTGCTCGGGAGTTTCCGAGAATTCCTCCAGGATCGACCGATACTGCTGGTAGGAAGGGTCATCCTTACGGGACTCTATAGTAAAGGTCAATGAGAGCGTTGTCTGCTCGCTAAAAGAATCATAATCTGTTTTTAACGTGCTCTCCAATCCACGGGACGGTTCGACTGGAGGAACCGCCTGCCGTTCCACCTCCAGAAATTTCTGCCTCACTTCATATGAATAACCGATCGCGCCGCCGGAGAGGAGCGGTCCGACAACCTCTGTGCGCTCGTGCCGTACGGCTACATCCAACGGTGTCCAACCAAGCTCATTTCTTGGATTGACATCCGCGCCGCGCCAGACCAGAAGACTCACCATCTCCGGAGAACCTTTAGTAGCGGCATTGTGAAGTGAGGTCCGACCGAGAGTGTCCGCGACATCCATATCGGCGCCGCGATCTATCAGGAGTTCAGCCATGGGGAGACTGCTGTAGACAACCGCCAGAGATAGAGGCGTCTGTCCGTATATATCCCGAGTATTAAGATCGGCACCGGCAATGATCAGGGCATCAACCACCTCGCGATGACCGTTCTTCAACGCGTAGTAGATGGGGGTCCACCCTTCATCATCTTTCTCGTTTACATCCTTGCCATCGGCAATGAGCTCATTCACCTCCGCCAGATCCCCCTGGGAGGCGGAATTCCGTAGTGTGGAAGCACAGCCGCTGATTATCAAAGTCGCAATAACAAAAATAATTAAGCAGAATCTTTTCATCTCTACTCCATAAAATTAGCGGCTTCGCCGCAACTTTTATGTTTTGAACCAAGTCCAACATAATTATGTCAAATCAACACCAACAATTATTTCAAAGATTCTTGGTTTCTTTTATTTCGATACAACATGTTAGCACCTATGACACTAACTTAGTGCGATAGTTAAAAGATACTCTACCTGAACTTCCTTATTCAGGGGAATTATCCACTGTCGGTAGATATCAACCACTCTCCCCGGATTGATTTTGGGATCTCCCCCGTCTCCCGATAGTTCGCGGCAATAGGTATCCGCCTTAAATGCAACCCTCTCCAGAACTTGTTCCTCAACCTCCGGATCGGTGATTTTTTTCATCAAGCCATCCTGATCACCGGAGGCACAGAGGGGACGATATCCGTCCGGATCATCTCTATATTTACTCTCAGCCACAAACTTGCCGTAATGAATCCGCTTGGAGAGAGCCTGAAGGCAGGTTACATCACACATTGAGCTGGAACCATACTGATTATCATCTCCAGAGCTACAGATATAGGGTACGATCTCTTCTTCATAGATCCCGCGGATCCGGGCGTTGCTATTGACGGTATTGGGCTGAAGGGGATTTTCGGCATAATAAAGCAGAGGAAGAACCGGAGCAGGGAGGTTGCGGGAGAAGGGGAGTTCATCCGGGCTGGTATAACGCCGGATGCGGGCATGTACCTTCTCAATCTCTAATAGGTGAAACCCTACCAGACTCTCCCCGCCCAGGGACGGACCAAAAAACCCGGGCTGGTAAATAATATCATTCCGCTTGAACTGGGCCCGCTCGATCAGTTCAAAGATGATCGTCTCCTCCAGTCGGGTCAGGACATTGCGGATGTTACTTAATAATAACTGGGTACTCATATTTATAACTTACTTCGTTTGTACTAGAAAGTGCTTAAAGTGTCTAATAAAGTTGAAAGTGCCTAAAGTTTAAAATGCGCTTCAGCCAAAGGCTGATCCGCCTCCGGCGGAAAAGTGCCTTCCTCCTTCGCTAAAACCCCGAATCAAGTTCGGGATGCAAACACTATGACGGATAAGAAAAGTTATTCACTTTCACTCGGATTCTCCGGCTGAAAATTATACTTATAAATAGGTCTGCAATGTTGATTCAAGGCTTGCACATTATTATTTTTCACCCCGTCCCGCTGCATCAATCGGAGAAGAAAAATAATATATCAAACTTCATGAAATGCCTTATAGAAAAAATCGGCGATCTGACCGGCAGTCATTACATTCAGGGTACCTTCGGCCAGTCTTCTTTTATACTCCCTCATCGACATGGATAGAACATGCTCCTGATTGTGCTCGATGAAGAGCCGGCGGACTTTTTCTCTCCAGATATGCATCAGGCTCTGATCTATACCAACATCCCATTTATCCCCCTGATCGGGATGCTTCTCGCGCCAGAGATTCTCCCAGACATCCCAGGATCGTACGGCCAGCGCCATCTGGATCACGCCGAATTCATAATAATTATCTACCTCGCCGCTTCTGGCCAGATAGAGGATCTGTTCAATCCGAGCTCGGAAACCCGGTTCATCGGACTTATTTCCGCCATTGTTTTTTATCTCCGCGAAGATCACTCCAACCCGGCCATCCGTGCTGATCCGCTGGATTTTCTCCCGGGCAGTATCACCCAAATCCTCCATTATTTCTACAACCTCTTTCGAGTGGGTTGGCTGGTTCATATTAGTATTATCTGGTTAAAAAATATGGTTACCAATCGTTTTGGGTGGCACTTCTTAAAATCCCAAATTTCAAGCACCAAAATCCAAAACCTGTCCCGGTTGTTTTTTATCGGGATAAATTCCAAATTCCAATCCAGCCGTCGCAGTTACGCTGCTATGGCTGGATTGGAATTTATTTGGTATTTGGAATTTCGATATCTCTATAATTATCATCACCCCCACACGAAATATATAACGGCCATCTTTACGATCTATCTAAATCCTCTACACACTCATAGGTATCCCAAGCGATGACCAGTTCCTCATTGGTGGGAATCACATAAACTTCCACTTTGGAGCTATCACTTGATATCTTGCCTTCCTTTCCGTTCATCCCCCGGTTCGTCTCACGATCAAGTTCCACTCCCAGAGAATCAAGCGAACCAACGGACTCCCCCCGAACCAAATCGGAGTTCTCCCCTACCCCGCCGGTGAAAATCACCACATCGGTTCCATTAAGCGCCGCCAAATAGGATCCGATATACTTCTTTAACCTGTAACAATATATCGCCAGAGCCGTCGCACAGCTTTCATCCCCCGCGTCCGCCGCCTCTGTTATCTCCCGCATATCATTGGACTTCCCGGATAATCCCATCATCCCGCTTTCCTTATTGAGGATCCGGGTGAATTCGTCTATATCACTCCCCTCTTTATTTATCACAAACTGATGAATCGCCGGATCGAGATCTCCGCTCCGGGTTCCCATCACCAGACCTTCCAGCGGGGTGAATCCCATTGAGGTATCCAGACTCTTCCCGTCCTTTATGGCGGCGATGGAGGCGCCGTTGCCCAGGTGACAGGTAATCGCGCTGGTCCGGTCGGGATCTTTCCCGGTCAGCTTACAGTAGCGGTAAAAAACATACCGGTGGCTGGTTCCATGAAATCCGAACCTCCGGATTTTGTACCTCCGGTAGTATTCCAGGGGAATGGCATAAAGGTATGATGAAGGGGGCATGGTCTGGTGAAAGGCCGTATCAAATACCCCGACATGGCGGACATGAGGCAGTACTTCCCGACTGGCCTCATACCCCTTCAAATTTGCCGGGTTATGGAGCGGGGCCAGATCTGTACATTCCCGCATCCGATCAAGAACTTCCTCATCTATCAATACCGAGGACGCAAACTCTTCTCCGCCGTGGACCATCCGATGACCCACCGCTTCGATCTCGTCCATATCGGCCAGAATACCGATTTCTTTATCCAGCAGGAGGGCGATGACTTTCTCGATCGCGGCTTTATGATCCTTAATCGGTTCCACCACCTTTACCTTTTCTTTTCCGGACGGAGTATAGTTGACAATTGCGTTGTCGTCCCCTACCCGCTCAATCAAACCCCGGGCATAAACCAGGTTCTCCTTCTCGTCGATACCCCCAGAGGTTATTTCAATTACCTGAAACTTTACGGATGAGCTTCCGCAGTTTAAGACTAAAATTTTCACGGTTATTCCCCTTATCTGGTGACGAAAATTACCTGTACTTTAAGTTTTTGATCAAGGATATCACAATTCTGTTGATATAATACCGAAATAATATTATCAATTATTTAATGAGCCATGAACTAAAAATAATTATTCTTCCTCCAGACATGAGCTGGGATTCAATCCTGAAAAAACCTTATCGTGAATATCTGGAAGTGCTTATCCCCGCCTTTCTGAAAAATTGCCGCTGGTTCGGGGGAAAAGCCAAAACTATCTCACTTGCGCGGATCGCGGATATCGATGTTTTGCCGACGGGATCCGGAAGAACCCGATTTGTTACCATCAATGTCTTCTATGACGATGGCCCGAAAGAAGAATATTTCTTCCCACTGTCTTTCCGTTTCACTGGCCGGAATCAAAGAACCAACGAGATATCGTCTTCCATGATTCTGGCCCGGCTCCAAATTGGATCGAAAGCCGGCATCATCTATGACGCGACCTGTGATCCGGTCTTCATGGAGGATTGTTTTTGTTCCATCGGTCAAGGAGATGTGGAGAGAGCGAGGAAGAAACATCTCCGGGGAATACCGGGAAAATCACTCCAGTATTGGTTTGACGGCTGTCTCCCAGTTCCCGAACCAAGACTCCTGCAAAAAGAACAGAGCAATACATCTTTTGTCTATGGGGATGATTACATCTTCAAGCTCTATCGCCGTCGGACAGATGGGATCAACCCCGAAGTAGAGATGATCCGATTCCTAACCGAAGATGCCGGGTTTACCCATATCGCCCCGTTTGCCGGCCTGATCGAGCTAACCCCTCCCGATTCATCCCCGGTTACTATCGGCCTGCTCCAGTCCTTCATCAAACATATTAATGACGGCTGGACCTACTCTCTTAAGAGAGCCGGATATTGTCTGGCTCATCCGCCTTCCGGGAAATCCGTAAATATAACCCATCCACCGACTCTTCCCCGTCCCGGGGTGTCCGATAATCTCCCCTCGCCTCTCATCCGGAACTGGATCGGGGAAGAATATCTGGCAGAGATTGAACTCCTGGGGAGAAGAACCGCTCAGCTTCATCAAGCGCTATCTTCGAAATCCGAAATTCCGGCTTTTGCGCCAGAACCATATTCGCTCACCGACCGGGAGGAACATCTTCGCTCATCACTCTCATTGCTGAAAAATACGCTGCTGCTGCTGGAGAAGTCGGAGAATAGGCTCCCCCCGGAAGTCCGGGCGGAAGCAAGACAACTCAGGGAGAAAAGTTCGGCATTTATCGATCGACTGCATCAAATAACCGATCTAAGTTCTTCGGGGATGAAGATCAGGATTCATGGAGACTATCACCTGGGGCAGATCCTCCGCACCGGGGATGATTTCACAATCATCGACTTTGAGGGGGAACCGGCCCGGAGCATAATCGAACGGAGGCGGAAGCGTTCTCCCCTGATCGACGTAGCCGGGATGATCCGATCGTTTCACTACGCCGCTTACGGGGCAATATTTCTCGGTGTAGATCCGGATCCCGAAAGAATAAACATACTCCCACCCCTGGCCGAAGATTGGTATCAAACCGTGAGCGATACCTTTTTGAGATCTTATCTAGGGGAAATGTCCCGGGGGGAAGTTGATCTTTTACCGGATAATCCAGAAGATCTGGAACTGTTGCTGGAGTTTTTTATTCTTGAGAAAACGATTTACGAGCTTAACTATGAGCTCAATAACCGCCCCGAATGGGTCATAATTCCTCTTCGAGGAATTATCTCTCCACCTCAATCCTTACCCTGATCCGGTTATCTATCAGCATCTGAAGATAGCCACCCTCCTTCCACTTCGCCAGGATAGAAGAGAGAGCATGGTAGAGCGAATGATCCCCACGGCGGACTGCCCAGGCCAGATACTCCTCCGTCAGCGGGCGGTAGAGGCCCATCAATCCCTGATCCCTCTTCTCTCCGGCTACCCGCCAGATGGTCGGGCCGTCATGAATAAAGACATCGATCCGTCCGGATAGAAGCGCCTCATATCCCTCATCCGGATTTCTCAATGAAACCGGCACCGCCCGGGGCATCTTCTCTCTCACAAAGGTCTCTCCCGTGGTTCCGGACTCAAAACCCGCCCGGGCGGTCGTGCGATAGAGTGCCGTAGGCTGGGCAAAATACCCGAGATCGCTCTCTCGTATCAGAGCCATCTGACCAATCTTCATATAATGGGGAAGAAAACGGATCTCTCGAAAACGCTCATTGGTAACAGACATCCCGGACATGGTCACATCCACCCGGCCATCGATCAGGGCCGGGATCAGCTCGTCCCAATCCAGCTCGATGAATTCAACCTCCTTATTCAATTCCCGGCCGATCTCCCGGGCCATATCGGCTTCTAGTCCGGTTATCCGGCCGGATTCTTTGAATATAATCGGCGGATAATTCGGGGAAACGCCCACCAGCAGGCTATCACCGCCAACCGGCTGGAGATTACTTCCGCCGCAGCCGGAAAGCAGCGCTACTAAAACTGCTAACATCATCTTCGTGATTTTCATATTCTTTCTCGACAACGCGACAAGCTGTTTGACAAACCCTTTAGTTGAATTATTTCCTATCCCCCACCGACCTTGCGTCGGTGGAGATATGACTGGCAACTAATTTACTGTCTCTTATAACCCACCCCCTCCTCCCGCGCCTGCGGCGTGAGAGGAGAAGGTGGCGATGAGGAGGCATCTTTTTTAGTAATCAATCACATTTCCACCGACACAAGGTCGGTGGTGAATTTTTTATAAAGGCATAGGGGAATTATTTCTCACATATTCATATATCACATTGTCATCGGAAGAGATATTATAGTATATTTCAATGATGTAGCGATTTAATAATTTAATTTTTTGGATAAAAATTAAGGAGGAAAAATAAAATGGGATTCTTTAGCAAGATGAAGAACTTTGTTACCGGCGGCGGAGCGGAAGTTACGATCGAAGCGATTGAACCGGCGCTGGGTGGACCATTCCAGGTCAAAATCCACGCGGCTGTTGAAGATGCCGATATCGAGATCAAGGAGTTATATCTGAAAGTTGCCTCTCTGGAGACTGTCATAATCAAGAATGTGGAGATCGCAAAGATCATCGATGAAAAGATGGAGACGGTCCGGGAAGATATCGAGAATACCACTACCGTCCACGATCAGAAGATTGAGGTGACCGGAGAACAGACCCTCAAGGCAAACGAGGAATATGACTGGGAGACTACCGTCACCCTGCCGGAGAACGCTCTTCCTTCTTTCATCGGCATCACCGCCAAGCATGAATGGAAGATCCTGGCCGGACTTGATACTTCAGGCAATGACCCCGATTCCGGCTGGGTTATAATCCATCTTAGTTAGATCTTAGCTCCTACAATGCGGTTATTTAACCACGAAGGACACGAAGTTCACGAAGAATTGTAAAAAATCAGGAAATATTATTCTGATATTTTATATTCACCTTCGTGAACTTCGTGTCCTTCGTGGTTTCAATTAATGCTACCCTGAGCAAAGCGGTTGATATGATCTCGGAATAACTCCATTACCCGACTGGTCCGGGGGCCGAGGAGTCCGTTGGAGATAACGGTATCGTCTACCTGAACCACCGGGAAGACCTCCTTGTTGGATGCAGTCATGAATACCTCGTCGGAGCGGCGCAGTTCATCGAGGGTAATCTCACGGATCTGCTGAGTAAACTCAGATTCGGTCAGGCGCAGGATGAGTTCCCGGGTAACTCCCGGGAGAATACCATCTTCATTCGTCAATAGCCGATCGCCGCTAAAAGCAAACACAGTTGAGGTCTGCCCTTCTCCGACCTTACCATCCCGGTCAATTGAGATAGCCTCAACCGCACCCCGGAGATGAGCAGTCTCCAGAGCAACCAAGGCGGAGAGATAATTGATGGTCTTAGCTCCCGGTATGGCACGCCAGCCGGGGACGGTGATAACCTTGACTCCCCGGGAGTACCATTCCGGCGGATAATAACGAAGTTCCCCCACCAATATTAGAAGACGGGGAACATTTCCCAGAGTGATAAAATCATCACTGGGGCCGCCGGTGACAATGATTCTGATATTTGATTCGGCATGATGATTACGAGCCAGGGTCTGATTAATAATTCCGATCACTTCGTCAATCGTCCAGGGAAAAGGCAAACCGATCAGTTCGGCGGAATTTTTCAACCGGATAATATGCTCTTCGATACAGAACGGCTTCCGGCCATAGGTCCGGAGAAAATCAAAGACCCCGTACCCACGCAGCAGCGCCAAATCATTTACCGGAATTACTGCCTTTGAGGCTTCAATAAATTCTCCGTCGATATAATATATATCCTGGTCACTCATATTCAGAATATAACAACTCCGGGATTCAGGGGCAATTAAACAAAGTTAAAGTTTCTGGACAAAAATAGAGATATCAGATAGATATTCTTAGTTATAGCTTAACTCGAAAAGCCTTTTTAACCACGAAGAACACGAAGCTCACGAAGAAATTTTAAAAAACAGGAGAAATTACATAGTTTTCTTTATTCTCCTTCGTGACCTTCGTGGTGAATATTTTATTTTTTGAACACAAAAAGTTGGAAATAACTTTTCGAGTATGGTCTAGTTAAATAAAACAAAAAAATCAGAAAACCAGCGTTAATTCCAGTGTACTAGGTTAACACCGAAGGCGGTAACTTATGGTTAAGATCAAAGAATTCAGGGGACTGCGTCCCACTGCGGAGATGGTCGAAGCGGTGGCATCGCCGCCCTATGATGTCCTCAACTCTCAAGAAGCAAGAGATATGGTCCGGAAAAAACCTTACAGTTTTCTTCACGTGGTCAAACCGGAGATCGACCTGCCGGAAAATATCAGTCCTTATGATGAGTCGGTCTACCGGAAAGGCAAAGAGAATCTGGATCGGCTGATCGCCGATGGAATCCTGATACAGGATACCCGCCCGGCGTTCTATTTCTACCGCCTGATTATGGGTGATATTACACAGATCGGACTGGTGGCGGGGGCCTCGATCGAGGACTATGAAAACGACCTCATTAAAAAGCATGAACTGACCCGGGCGGATAAAGAGGCGGACCGGATCAAACATGTCGATACCCTGAACGCCAATGCCGGCCCGGTATTTCTGACCTATCAAGCCCGGGAGGATATGAATACCCTGACTGCGGAAGTGATCGGAAGAGATCCCATATATGACTTCACATCCGATGACGGGATCAGGCATACCTTCTGGAAAGCAGACAGCCAGGAGATGGTGGAGCGGATCCGGAAGATATTCTCCGGGATCGACCGGCTCTATGTCGCCGACGGACATCATCGTTCAGCTTCCGGGACCATAGTTGGCCAGCGGCGGAGGGAAGCTAACCCGGATCATACCGGAGAAGAGGAGTATAATTACTTCCTCTCAGTCATCTTTCCCCATAACCAGCTTTATATTATGGACTATAACCGGGTGGTCAAAGACCTGAATCACCACTCCCCGGAAGAGTTTATCCGGCTCATCTCGGATTATTTTGAGGTAAAAGTACAGGTAGATAACACCCCCTACCATCCTAAATCAACTCTTGAATTTGGAATGTATCTGGGAGGACAGTGGTACAAACTTACCGCGAAAGACGGAAGTTTTCCGGCAGACGATCCGGTCGCTTCTCTTGACATCTCAATCCTTCAGAATAATCTCCTCTCCCCCATCCTGGGGATCGGCGATCCCCGGAAAGATAACCGGATCGACTTTGTGGGAGGAATCAGGGGGCTGGAGGAACTGTCCCGGAGGGTTGACGATGGAGAAGCGGTCGCTTTCGCGCTCTACCCAACTTCAATTGAACAATTGATGGCGGTCGCCGACCAGGGCTTGATGATGCCTCCAAAATCAACCTGGTTCGAGCCCAAGCTCCGTTCCGGGATTATTGTACACCTGCTTGATTGAGCTAGACCCTATTCGAAAAGCCGTTTTACCACGAAGGACACGAAGTTCACGAAGGGATTTGAAAAACTCAAAAATATTTTTAAAGCATTTTGTATTTTTCTTCGTGACCTTCGTGGTTAATATATAGTTTTCTAAGCACCAAAAATTTATAAAATACCTTTTCGAGTATAGTCGAGGTAAACAAAGCACAATGAAATCAAAGAAAGTAACTTCACTGTTAAAGGTCTGCCGGGGGAAATCACCGTTGCTGATAATGCCTCACAACCACCCCGATCCCGACTCTCTGGCCGGCAGCTGGGCGCTCCAGTATCTTCTGGAACAGGCTGAGGGGATCGCCTCCACCATAGCCTATGGGGGAGTTCTGGGACGGGAGGAGAACCGAACTTTTAAAAAAGTGCTGAATATTAAAGCGGTCCGGCTCAGTTCCGCTCATATCAACAAGTTTTCGTCCATCGCCCTGATCGACTGTCAGCCGGGCGGCGGGAATGTCTCGCTTCCCCCTTCCAGAAAACCCATCATCGTGATCGACCACCACCCCCGAAAAAAAACAACCCAGGCCGATTTTATTGATATAGAGCCGGACTGCGGAGCCACCTCCACGATCCTGGTGGAATATCTCCAGGCCGCGAAGTTAACCATTCCCCCGCTACTGGCCACCGCTCTTTATTACGCCCTGATCTCGGAGACACAACATCTGGGTCGTGATGTGACCAACCGGGATATCCGGGCCTCAACCTTCCTATTCCCGCTGGTGCGGCACCGGTTGATCTCACGGATCGAACACCCGGCTCACAGCCGGGAGTTCTTCCAGCAGCTCTACTCCTCCCTGGGAAAGACCTTCACCTACAAGTCGTTCGTGGGGGCCAGGCTGGGGGAGATATACTATCCCAGCTTTGTCGCTCAACTGGCCGATATGCTGGTGTCTCTCAAACGGGCTACCTGGTGTTGTGTCGTCGGCCGCTATCGAAAAACACTCCATCTCTCGTTGCGAACAACCCATACCCGGGCACGGGCTGGCAAACTTCTGCGAAAAGTTATCGGGAAACGGGGAAGCGCCGGCGGGCATGAGATGATCGCCGGTGGACAGGTAAAACTGGCCGGGATGACTCCGGATGAGAAAAGCGGACTGGAAGAACTTCTCTTCCAGCGCCTCTTTCGGGAACTCGGACTCCCGGAAGATCTCAAGCCGAATCCTTTAGTGGAGACGAAGTGATTTACCACGAAGGACACGAAGATCCCGAAGGTTTTAAAAAAAGGTAGCCGCAGGCTTCAGCCTGCGTTTATTGCGCACCCTAAAGGGTGCGGCTACCAAAAGTTAACGCGAAGTGCTAAGTTCTAATCAAGAGTATTAAGGATCGGTTCCGCTTCCAGGTCTTCCTTCCCGGCAACTTCGGGTCGCGCGGCAGCAGCGAGTTCCTCTGCCCTCTTCTCCTCCGCTTCGTCTCGCATCCTTCGCTCTGACTCTTCTCGTTTCTTCTTGGCCAGAACCGCGGGATCGCGTGGATCGATATTCTTATACTGAATATCGTAGTCGATCCCATTACTGCTGATGATGATAGTGTCATCTCCATGACTCTCAGAACCTTTCTTCCCCTGATCCATCCGATCCGTCCGCCAGACCCGGCAGCCGTTCTCCTCATATCTTTCCATCACTGTCTCATCCGGGAGACCATGCCGGTTGCCGGCACAGATAATTCCTTCCTTCGCTCCAACCGCCTTGATAAAGGGGGTGGTGCTGGAGGTCTCACTGCCGTGATGGGGAATCTTGATAATAGTGGACTTAAGTCTGTTGCTATCTTCATCCACATACTGATCGAGAAGATACTTCTCCACCATCATGGGATGATCCGTGTCATTGTAGCCATCGGAGGGACGATACTTACCTTCTTCATCCCCGGTAAAGAGCATACTGAAGAGATTATACTCCATGCGGATGACGATGGAACTCTCGTTAACAGTATCGTCGGTCACCGCCGGGTTGCTGTAAAGAATCTCCACATCAAGTTCTTTTCCCCAGTCCAGTGGATAGGGAACCGACTGATTGAGGGATTTTAAACCGGGGATAGTAGCAATACCGATCGCCGGAGAGTAAAAGGTACTCTCCGGTTCGATCAAGGCTCTCCAGCAGAAAGCCCCGAAAGCCGTTCCCCCCGATTGGTATCCGGGATCCAGGATTCGCCTCACCTTGTAGATATCGAGCATTCCTATCAAACCCCGGTAATGATCGTTATGGGCATGGGTGTTGATCATCCAATCTATCTTACTCCCATACTTCAATCCCAGGGGGGGAATAATATCGATAATCCGCTTGGAACTGGGGCCGCCATCGATAATAATATTATAGCCCTCATATTTCCCGTTCCCCTTGATCCCGTCGTCCGGGGTCCTGATCCAAATACAGTCCCCGTGCCCTACATCCACTACCACGATCTTGAGGGGAGTAAGAATACCATCTCCGACAGCGAACAGTTGAGAACCATCCGGTGTCATAAAAAAGGAGATGCAGAGGCTGATTCCAATAAGGCATAATCTCTTCATTTTTCTCATTTTCTTATTCCCTCTCCTGCTATCACTATTTCCTCAAAATAATATGATTATCGTTCTGCCTGAATTCGCTCAATTTAGGTTAAAGAGTAAACAAGATCAGGCGCCACATGGATATAGAAAAAGTATATAGTAAATTATATTAAATAGTTTACCACAATATTTCCTCATTTTTATAGAAATATAATAACTCCGCGGTAATTTCGGTAACCATGAGAAGCAGTAAATTTATCCCGAACTATGATATTTACCTATGATTTTATCTCTCAACAATATAGTCTTATTTCCTTACATAAAATAAGCATCTGCAGGCATTGAACCAACATTGTACGCCAATAGTAAATTCAATTTGCTGTTTGAACCTAAATTATTCCCGCGCCCAATTTATCCGCGGGGCTAACTTATCAAGGAGGACTTTATCATGGATCTATTAATTAAAAACGCCAGTCTCCGTAAGAAAGAGGGGACCTGGGATATCGCCGTTACCGACGGCAGGATAGAGAAGATTGAGAAGGAGATAACCGGAGAGGCCGCGGAGACAATTGATGCCGGGGGCAACCTGGTTACCGAATCATTCGCCAACGCCCATCTACACCTCGACAAAGTTTACACCTTGATGATGATGAGCGACGACGCCCTGAAAGATTATCATGAAGGTGACATGGGCAAGGCGATGACCGCGATCGAATCAGCCGCATCGGTTAAGGATAACTACGACGAAAAATGGATCCTCCCCAACGTAAGAAGAGCCGTCAAGCTGGCCGCCCTTAATGGGACAACCCATATTCGGGCCCTGGCCGATGTCGATACCAAGGCCAAGCTGGAAGGAGTTAAGGCTCTGCTTAAGGCCCGGGAGGAGTTCAAAGGAGTAGTCGAGATTCAGGTCGTAGCCTTTCCCCAGGATGGGGTAGCTAGAGAGCCGGGCGCGGCGGAACTGGTCAGGGAAGCTATGAAGCTGGGAGCCGATGTAGTCGGCGGTATCCCCTGGATCGAATACACCGATGCCGACGAACAGGATCATATTGACAAGATGATGGACCTGGCAGTTGAATTCGACAAGAACGTCTCGATGCTGGTCGATGACGCGGGTGATCCTGGTCTGCGGACCCTGGAGATGCTGGCCCTCAAGACTATCGAGAAGGGCTGGGAAGGTCGGGTCCTGGCTCATCACGCCCGGGCGATGTGCCTCTACCCAGAGCCATACTTCATGAAACTTGTGGCTCTCTTAAAGAAAGCCCGGCTGGGAGTAGTCAGTGATCCCCATACCGGCCCACTCCACGCGAAAGTCAAGGAGATGCTCCGGGAGGACGCGCTGGTTTGCCTGGGACAGGATGATGTCTCGGACGCCTACTATCCCTACGGACGCAATAACATGCTGGAGGTCGCCTTCCTCAGCTCTCATCTCCTCTGGATGACCACCAGAGAGGACATGGAGAAGCTCTATGACATGATCACCATCGATGTTGCCAAAGCAATGGGGATAGCGGACTTTGAGATGGCGGTCGGCAACGAGGCCAACCTGGTCGTCCTCCAGGATGTAAATGTCCTGGAAGCCTTCCGCAATCACCAGGAAGTAAAATACCTGGTCAGCCATGGCAATCTGGTGGATCTGGATGGGTATAGGGAATAAGAAGAAAAAGTTTAAAGTGCCTAAAGTGCGCTTAAGTGCCTAAAGTTGTTCGCCTTCGCCTCGCAAGCCTGGATTCGTAAGATTCGCGGTTTTAAAAAACCGCCGAGCCGAGGCGAAACAATCAGAGTAATCTGCGTAATCCGTGGACAAACAAATGGGGGGGGGAGGTCGGGCATCTCACCTAAAGGTTCGATGTCTCCGCTGCGCTGCGAGGGGATCAATTAGTATAATTCGTGTAAATTAGTGGACTAAAAAGGGGCCTAGGTTGGGAGGGAGGAGAAAAGGATGAAGATCGGGATAATATCTGACACCCATGAAAATATGCCGAAGATCCGGGCCGCGGTTGAGCTCTTCAACCGGGAGGAGGTTGAGGTAGTGCTCCACGGGGGAGATATCATCTCCCCGATCACCGCGAAAGAGTTTTCTAAGCTTAATGCTCCTTTTATCGGTGTCTTCGGTAATAATGACGGAGACAAGCTCTTTCTGACCGAGAGATACAAGGCGATCGGCAAAATCCACACCAAGCGTTTTGAGGGCACATTCGGGGGCAAGAGTCTCCTCCTGATCCATGAACCGGATATGCTTGACGCGCTCGCTATAAGCGGAGTCTATGACATAATCGTCTATGGTCATACTCACCGATCCGAGATCTCCCGCCGGGGAGATACCTTGGTCATCAATCCGGGAGAAGGCTGCGGCTGGATAACCGGAAAAGCCACCGCGGCGCTCCTCGATACGGAGACAATGGAAGCGGAGCTTGTGGAATTATAAAGATCGTTGAAAATAAAAACGTTGAAAAGAAAAGACGTTGAAGATAAAAAACGTTTAAGATCGTTGAATAGCGGATAATGGGGAATTAATCAGCGTAATCCGTGGATTAAAAAGGGGGGAAAGGCGGGGGGAAGAGAAATGTCCAATATCCAACGACCAATAACCAATCTCCAACGTCGAGGATAAATTTGGAAATTGGGGATTGGCAGTTGGCCATTGGAAATTCATTATGGGACCGAGGTAGAAGGAATTAATCTGAGTAATCTGTGTAATCCGTGGACTTAAAAGGGGCCGAGGTAGGGGGATCAATTAGTGTAATTAGTGGACTGCAAAAGAGGGTGCAGCTGGGGGAAATAGGAATGTCCAATATCCAACGACCAATAACCAATCTCCAAATGCGAATGACCAACGTCGAGGATAAATTTGGAAATTGAGGATTGGCAATTGGCCATTGGAAATTCATTATGGGGCCGCTGGGAGGGATCAATTAGTGTAATTAGTGGACTACAAAAGGGGGCGAGGCGGGGGTAATCCTGCTGAAACAAAATGGAAAAACGATGGAGATGGCTGACGGTCTGGCCGATTTTGATCATCATCGGGGTGACGGGGCTTGTCTTCCGAGACGCCTTCTTCCCCCCTTTCCCTTCCTGGGTTCTTTCCCGGGAATCGGGTGATGTCTCGACTCTCTACTATTACTGGCGGAGCTTCGGTTTTGAATCCCTGAAAGCGGGAATAATTCCGCTCTGGAATCCTGATATCTTCTGCGGGACACCCTTCGCGGCCTATCCGGAGTCAGCCCTCTTTTACCCGTTAAATCTTATCTTCCTCATCCTTCCCCTGCCGGCAGCGCTGAACGGGAGCTTTGTTCTCCACCTCTTTCTCCTGGCACTCTTTCAGTACTACTGGCTCCGGTTCATCGGTTCCGGTCGATGCCCGGCACTCCTGGGCAGTATGGCTCTGGTATTCTCGGGATCGGTCATCCTGCACCTGACGGCCGGACACCTCTCCAATATCTGCACCATGGCCTGGGTTCCCCTCCTCTTCCTCTCTGCCGAGGGGTTCCTGCGAACCCGTAAGCTAAGATGGGCGGCAGGACTGGGATTGGTCGCCGGAATCCAGCTTCTGGCCGGGCACTGGCAATATGTATATTATTCCGGAGTCTGGCTTGCGGTGTATGGACTGGGCCGTCTGGTGATCGGTATCAGACTAAAGAAGAGAGAATGGAAATTCCTTACAGTTGGGGTAGTGATCTGCCTGCTGATAGCCCTGGGGTTGGCCGCGATCCAGATCCTCCCCGCGCTCTCGGTCTCCGGCGACTCGTTCCGGAAGGACCTGGATATCCGATGGGCCGCCGCCTTCTCCCTCCCCCCGATCAACCTGGCGACATTCATCCTTCCCGGTTATCTAGGCGACACAGTCGGGAGCCTCTACTGGGGGAGATATTACTTCTGGGAGATGTGCGGCTATCTCGGCTTCATCCCGCTGGTACTCGCCCTCTTCGCGCTGCTCTTTCGAAAAGACCGAATGGCTATACTCCTGGCCGCCCTGGCGGCAGGGGCGCTGATTATCGCCCTGGGATCCTACACCCCTATCTTTAAGCCGCTCTATGATTTCCTTCCCGGTTTTCGCTATTTCCGGGGGTCCGCGAAATCACTCTTCCTGGTATCCTTCTTCCTCTCAACCTTGGCCGCCCGGGGCGCGGACTGCCTCGCCACCTCCCACCCTTCAGATGAGATAAAAGAGGATTGCCGGCCAGCCCCGCGATGGGCGGCTGCCGGATGGCGCAGAGCATTGATAATCTCGGCCGGTCTTATACTTCTCCTGTCACTTGCTTCTCTTCTCTTCTCTCGTACCAGCGGAGAATCTCCTCCCCGGTGGTGGAGTGAGATATTGAAAAATGAACTTCTCCGTGGACCACATTATGATATCGTCCCCCCCGGGCAGCCGGGCTGGTGGCAGAAGCTGATGCAGGAGTCTCCACCGGAGAGAAACTATCCGGCTTATGTAAAAAGACTGGTTGAGGAGACTCCATTTCCAGCGAATAGCTGGGGGATCTTCCGCTCCGGATTAGAGAAGCTCGGGTGGACTTCATTGCTCTTCTCCTTACTTCTGGCCGGGGCGGGGTTGGTCCGTCGGCGGCGGACTCTGATTGTCGCTCTCATCACCATACTGGCGGCGGGCGATCTGATCCTCTGGGCCCGGCCATATATAACCGGATTTGACAGCCGGGTCTGCCTCTGGAACCCCGCGATCAATAAATTCTTCCAGGATCAGGACGAGCCGTTCCGCTATCTCAGTATCGATCCTGCGGATTATAACCGGGGGATGCTGAACGGGAGCTGTTCAATCCTCGGTTACCAGGCGGACGCTACCCAGCGGTATCTGGAATATATCAATGTCAGTCAGGGACTGCCTCCTCAGCCCCGGGAACTGGTGCCGGTGATAACCAATTACTCCTCCCTCCTCGACCTGATGAATAACAGGTACATCATTACTCCGCCCAATACACCTCCGGCTTTATCCTGGTTTAAAAAAGAACTCTCAACCGAAAATGGTACGGTCTGGAGCAACTACCGGGTGGTACCCCGGGTGCTGATATCCGCCCGGGCCAGGGTGATTAATTCTCCAGTGGAGATACTGGATTTCTTGAAGCAATCCTCTTATCGGCCAAGGGAAGAGATTATCTTCGAAGAACTTCCGCCGGAACTGTTCCTGAATGGTTCGGATTCCCCGGGGAATGCCGTAATAGAAGAGTACAGCTCCCGGGAGATTATCATCAGGGCAAAACTAACATCTCCGGGCATTCTGCTCCTGAACGACAGTTATTCCCCCGGCTGGAGAGCATACGTGGATGGAGAAGAGAGTAAGATCTACCGGGCCAATTACCTGATGCGGGCAGTCTGCCTGGAGTCCGGGAGTCATACCATCCGTTTTCTCTACCAGCCTTCTTCTTTTACTATCGGTGCGATAATCAGCATCGCGATTCTAATAATATTAATTTCCCTACTCTTAATAATCAGTCTGCGTTATTATTATACGAGAAAAAGACAGTAATCAATCCCTTATTTGACAGAACACGCTTGACGTGTTCTGTCAAATAAGGGATTGGGGGCGGGGGAGCCTGTAAATTTGGCTGGATTTATAGAACCAATATTTTATTTCCACTATTTTTATTTTTTGTATATAATTAGTTATGACAAAATTGGATAAAAATAATGGGGAGTTGAATACCCCCGGTGACGATCACTCTGAGTCACCACAAGCGCTGGCTGAGTCACTCCGCGAACTTCCCCGTGAGAAAAAACTCGCTCTCATCCTTTCCCTGCCTCCCGCGGTAGCCGGCGAGGTTCTCTGGCGGACCGATCGGGCCTCCCGGGCCGACATCATCTTCCGAATCGACAACCAGGCCCTTGATCCGATTATCGCCGCGATGCCGGTTGACTGGGCGGCTCACTGTCTCCGGCTCCTGCCGAAGCCCGGGTTAAAACGGGTGCTTGCTAAGCTTCCGCCGGATAAAGCAGCCGGACTGAAGAAGCAGCTCTCCTATAAGCCGGACACTGCCGGGGCCAGGATGGATCCGGATGTAACACCGTTTAATCAAGACCTGACCGCGGCTGAGACAGTAAACAAGATCCGCGAGACCATGTCGCTCCGGAAGGTCTTTCATTGTTATGTGGTTGATGAGAAAGGGCGACTGCTGGGGGTGGTCCCGCTGCGGAAACTGCTGATGGCCAAACCCGATCTCCTGCTTAAAGATCTAATGCTCCCTTATATAATCTCTGTGACAATCGATATGGATCAGGAAGAGGTAGCCCGGATAGCAACCAAGAACATGATCTTTGCCTTGCCGGTGGTGAATAAGAAAGGTGTCCTGATGGGGGTAATCACACTTGATAAGGTACTCCGGGTGATCCAGGAAGAAGCAACCGAAGATATCTTCAAGATGGCCGGGACGGATAAGAGGGAGATCACCAGCCAATCACTCTTTCATGTTGCCCGGATCCGGGCGCCCTGGCTCTTCGCCAGCTTCCTGGGGGGGCTGGGAGCTGCGATGATTATCGGTATCTTCGAAGACGCTATCGCCAAAGTCGCCGCGCTGGCAATGTTCCTCCCCATTGTTCTCGGTATGGGAGGTAATATCGGTGTTCAGAGCGCGACGGTCGTCGTCCGGGGGCTGGCGATGGGATATATTGATGTCAAGGCGATCGGTCGGACAGTTTTCAAGGAGATGTGCATCGGCCTGATGCTTGGCGTCGCCTATGGGATTATCCTGGGACTCTTTGCCATGTTCCGGTTCCTGGGAGCTGATCCCCCCCTGGGGGGCCTATCCTTTGGGCTCTCGCTCGGGTTCACCGTTGGAATCGCCATCTTCTGCTCCATGTTTATCGCCGGAACCACCGGAGCATTTATTCCCATGATATTGAAGAAGATGAATATCGATCCCGCCATCGCCACCGGACCATTCGTCACCACCTCCATCGATATCCTGGGTGTCATTACCTATTTTCTCGTTGCCACCTTTTTTCTGGCCGAGCACCTGGTCTGAATCTTCTCTCCTTATTGATCAGTCGGACAAGTCGGACCGGTCAGACAAGTCGGACGGGTGGCATAATTATACCTGTCCTCGATTTTTTGCGCTTTTTGTTACATCCCTCCCCCATCCGCGCTGCCTGTCTTTATATTTTTTCTGAAGCTCAAGTGGGAATAGCCGATCTCCCTCGAAATTGTGGCGGATCCGGAAGATCAGGAAGTAGGTGCGATAGTCGCAGGGATTATATATCTGGTCGGCGATTATGTGGAGAGTGATGCCAAGAGAGAATCCCCAGGCCCAGGGACGACGGATCAGGACGAGACTGATGACCCAGAAGATGACCGCCAGTTCGTAGGAATGAAGAAAGAGGAAGAACTTCCGATAGAGATGATCATCGGCGGCCTGGAAGAATTTCTTCAGTGAAAATGCGCGGCACCCAAACATGTAAAAATACTCGAAAAAATGATCCAGATCGATAAAGATTCCGGAGAGAAAGCACGCCGACGCCGCGGGAATAGACCGGGTGAATAAGTAAAGCATTCCGGAACTGAGTAGGGAAAGGATTGTATGGTGGTATAGTTTCATCCCAGAATTAGCGCCTTCAGCGCTAATTGTCCGGAGAAAGCTTCAGATCAATCTGCCGGGCAATATCCCGGAATTCGACCGGGGAGATCTCATCAAGGGTTTTGCCCTTCCGTTTCAACTGTTCATTGAATTTAATCGCTTTCTCCTGCATCAGGGAGTGAGTATCTTTTGAACCGCCATAAAGACGAAAATTATCGCCCTGGGTAATCCGGCAATGACCATCTTTATTGTCAAATCCCAGACCGAGTAAAAGTGATTTTATGTTTTGAGTGCTCATATAAAATTTGCGGCTTTACCACAACATTTATGTTTTAAAGAATGACTATCGTAATTAGATTGATGCAACAACGAAAATAGTCCAATTCTCTCTAATCGAATTTATTTGGTGAAATAATCATGATTCTACTGAATCAATAATAGAAAGATAATACATGATAACGATATGTCAATTATAATTTTTACTCTTTAAAAATGTAAGGTTTCAGTGAACCCCGTTGCCCCGTGTTCGTAGAGGCGACCTTCAGGTCGCCATCGGGTGGCAGCCTAAAGGCAGCCGCTACGAGAGGACGGGGTTTACTGAAAGCTTACTTAAAAATTATAACGTAAAAATTATAACCAGTTGCCGATAGTTTCAGGTAATGGTATTATAATCACAATGAAATAATGTTATGGATCGATAATAATAAATAAACCAATCAAACGGCGTTAATTCCAATATTCTCCTGGTAAGTTAACGCCGAAGGCGGTGACTTATGACTAAACACCCGGGAAAAAAGCATCAGTATGAGAGTGCCTTTGAGAAGATGCATATGTACGCCATCAAAGACCGTGCGTCATTAATGTGTGAACTCGGATACAGCGCGGCGGATGTAAAAAAACGGATCAAAGAAGACGTCAAATGGGAGAATGAAGGGTTTGAGATGCCGGGCTATTACTCTCATATCGACAAGATCGTGGATTATGTCTTCGCATGAAAGAGATGATTGAGGCCGTCCGGAAGTTCCACCGTAAGTTTGACCTCAAAGAACAGGGCGGTGAAGATATGCTCCACCGCATGAACCTGATCATGGAAGAGGTGGGAGAGATCAGTCAATGCCTGACCAAAGGAAAGCCCAGGGAAGATCTGATTGAGGAACACGCCGATCTCTTGATCCTGCTGCTCGGCAACGCCATAGCCCAAGATTTCGACCTGGAGAAAGCTTTCTGGGCTAAACTAAAGAAGATTATGCAGCGAAAAAGCCGGATGGTCAACGGAACGATCCGGGTAACCGATGGTTGATATCATTACCATGAGTACCAATATTAAGAGAAATATACTTATCCTTGATGATGACAAGAATATCGGGCGACTCCTGGAATTAATACTTCAGACCAGCCGCTTTGCAGTCACCCGGGCTACCAATGTGGAGAAGGCGCTGAAGCGGGTCAAGGCAAAAAAACCAGACCTCATTATCTCCGATATTATGCTTCAGAATGAAAGTGGTTTCGATCTCTACTGGGATCTGCAGAAATCACCTGAAACCAATTCCATTCCCGTTATCTTCATCTCGGCATATCCGGATCAGAATATCTCCGGCCGGGAAAAGATAACGGCTTATGGAAAAGCAAAATCCGTCTTCCTGGCCAAGCTATTCTCACCCCAGACATTACTCGAAGCGATAGATGAAGTCATCGGATAAGGGATTTAATCAAAGATGCGATAGCCCAGACTTTTTCCCCCGGGGATGCTCCGGCCGATGATCATCCGCGCGGTATGGTAAACAACGAAGTATTCTATCGCGAAGGGTAGAAACCCCAGGAAGCCCACCAGCGGCATCTCGAATATCCTGATCCCGGGAGTAAACGGAGCGGTATAGACCCATTTCGACCCCGCCCAGAAGTTCCAGAACTCCCAGAGAAGGCCGCAGACAATTCCCGAAGCAAAGAGAGCCGCTATCCGGCTTCCAACTCCCTGGGTAAGATCGGCCAGGATGGAATCGGCGCCGGAGGAGAGATTGATAGGATCGAGAAAGAAGATCCAGCCCAGCCAGATCAGAATAAATAGATACGTGGCAATCCGAGTCGGAAGCATCATCGGGAGAACCAGGCAGACCATTCCCAGAATAATCAGAGTATAGGAGAAGACCGGAGATATCCGGAGCGGGGGGAGTTTGATCTTTTTAAATAGTCCCGAAATATCGAGAATTTCAGCGGTATAAAAAATCCCGGGGAGGATGGTGGCAAAAGAGAGTACCATTCCGACGATCATCTCAATCCGGCTATCCGGAAGATTCACATACTTCCAGTTCATCATATGGAGATTGTTCAGTTCGAAGACTCCCCAGAAAAAAACCGAGAACACAGCCTGATAGATGAAGAGCCGGAAGTTGTTTCTGATGATGCTTTTTCCCCGAATTCGATAAATCACTGCGTCCAGAATCAGAACATACCCCCACCAGCAAACCGGTGTGGTCCAGTCGGCCAGCCGGGGGGAGCCAAACCAGGAGTTCAGCATCCCCCCGGCAATCAGAATTATTCCGATATAAAAATACGCTAACATCTTGAATCCTACCCCGGATCTTTGCAGTCCACTAAAAGAGAGTAATCAGTAAGCGGTGATCAGTTATCAGTAAATAAACACCCAGCTCCACGGCGTACTGATTACCGATAACTGGTTACTTATTACCATTTTCTACTCCCCACTGCCTACTCCCTATTCCCTATCTTGTCACCGGTATATCACCGCTCCCGCCAAAATATACTCTTGTCACACCGGAAACGGCCCAGAGACCGGAGACTGAAGAATAAATGCCGATTTCCGTTCTCCCGGTACCTATAAAATCAGACGGGACAGGAGTATCCCATCCTCCGCCAAAATAAATCCGGGTAACACCCCGGATCGCCCAGAGACCGGAACTTCCCCGGTAAATAGCAGCTTCCCAGCTCCCATCTCCGTTATAGTCTCCCGCCACCGGAGTATCCGCCGGGCCTCCGAAGTAAAGCCTGCTCAATCCCCGGACCGCCCAGAGACCGGAGGCCCCTCTGAATACAGCAATGTCTTTCCTGCCATCTCCATTATAATCCCCGGGGATAGGGATATCTTCTCCGCCTCCAAAATAAATCCGGGTAACCCCTCTTACCGCCCAGAGGCCTGAACTATCACGGAAGATTCCCAGATCGCAGGACCCGTCACCGTCATAATCACCAAGAGCATAACTGTCAGCACTGGAGCCGAAATAAATCCGGGTGAATTGCCGGATGGCCCAGAGACCGAAGGAAGGCCGGAAGAGAGCAATATCAGCTGTTCCGTCGCCATCATAATCACAGGGAACCGGATTATCCCCGCTCCCGCCGAAATACACCCGGGTTATACCCCGTATCGCCCAGAGGCCGGTATTCTCCCGGAAGATGGCGATCTCCGAAGTCCCATCCCCGTTATAATCTCCCGAATCGTAGACCGGTACTTCGGGAAGCGTAGTGGGGATTGGGACCGGAGTGGAAATGGGAACCGGAGTCGGCGCGGCGGCGCCGTCAAGTTTCCAGACATGGACCAGGGGCTTATCATTGTCGACCAGCGGCTCGAAGACATAGAGGAGGCCATTGGCGGGATCGAAGGAGGCCGCCTTGACATGATGGTACATCTGGAGAGAGTCCATGTGGTAGAGCACGCTGTCGATATTCATTTCAGCGTACGGCTGGGGTTGGTAAGCCGCCATCTCCCCTGCCGCGACGGCCGCCAGATCATCCGGTTTATAGAAAATTATCTCACCATCGAAGTATGTCGACCACCATCCCCGATTATCACAGTCCAAACAGGGGCCATTCGGATCCCCGTACCAGCAGTCTCCGCGGCCCTTCGTCCCAACGAAGATGACGGCGGACGCATCGCCGGAAGTTAACCAAGCCGCGCCTGACCACATATCAGAGTGATGATAACGGTCCATTTTGTACGCACCGCCATTGGGGTCATCCCAGTAGGCGGTGGAGTACTGCAGAAGCTGGGCGGCTGGAAGCGTTGAATTCGAAGCGGGGGGATTGCCACTCTGCCAGGGCGCGCAAGCATAAATGCAGGGCCCCTGTCCTCCCTGGCCCCCGTCACGGAACCGGCCGGTTGCCAGCCTCCGCCCACCGATATGGCTATCGGCCCAGGCCGACGGAATGGAGAAGAGGTAATCGGTAGTACTGTAGTTGTCATACTGGCCGATATACCAGGGCCCGGCCGGTGCAGGTGAGGAGAGGTCCAGCTCACACCAGCCGTGGGTAGTCTGATGGGGAGAGGTCTGGAGATGCTGGGTCCAGCCGAAATAAAGTTTTCCCGCCGTCTGGCTCCTCCGCAGGGGGAGGTATTCCAGACCAACCTGGGGCATCTCGAATGCTCCGAAGAGGAGAGATCGAATATCGGTAAAGGACTGGAGGGTGGAAGCGGTATTCAATTCATTGAGGTTCTTCCCGGCAGAGATAACCGGAACCGGAATATTTATCTCGGAGATCCTCTGATACCAGTCATGCCCGGTCCCAAAGAGTGAACCGGGATAGCCGTCCGAAGGACCATTGGGGTCTCCGCCGGGATAATAAGCCATCGCGTGGCCGCCCCATCCCCAGCCGGTCTCTCCTCCTTCTCCCGGAAGCCGGAAGGCGCCCTGATAAATCAGATCTTCAGGCTGGATCAATCCCGCCGGTAAAATCACCGGGGAAGATATTAAGGTGATGAGTCCCAGGATAATTGTAGTTACTGCTCTCATAGAATTTAGCGCCGGTGGCGCTAACGGTGAAAAATAAAAGAACATCTACAAAAAGAACTTAGCTTCGCAACTGTGGGAGCCCCTCCCACAGACACTTTATTGTCCCGATACATCTTAATTAAAAATAACGGAACTCGGGATCCCGAAGGATTTCGGTCCCGATATTATCAATTAAACAAACCGGGATCCCGAAGGATTTCGGTCCCGAGACTTAACGTTAAGCAACTCGGGATCCCGAAGGATTTCGGGAGAGAGAGAATTCCGATACAGGAGCTTAGCGCTTCGCGCTAACTTCAGGTAGCCGCACCCTTTAGGGTGCGCAATGAAACGCAGGCTAAAGCCTGCGGCTACCTTTTTTATGAGTTTACTTAAATTTCGAAACAGCAAATTAGCTTCCGGAGTTTACCCCACAAGATAAGGGGTTTGCTGCTTTAGTCTTAAAAAAGACTATCATCATGATCTTGGGACAATACAAAAAAGTATTAACAAGCTCATTTTCATCCGGCTATCTCTTACAAATAAATATATCACACATTCCTACCGTGGGGAACAGGGGGGAGAGTTTTGAGACTTATCGACAGACCCGGGTTAGGTAAAATTTCAGTTCGGCCTTGAGAGAACGCTTGACTGTATCCGCCTGCCGAAATCCGTGGGATTCCCCCTCGAAGAATATGAAAGCCACCGGGATACCTTTCTCGCGGAGAGCCGCAATCATCATATTCGCCTGTTCGGGCGGGACGACCCGGTCATCCAACCCTTGAAAGAATATAACCGGACAAGATAGACAATCCACGGAGTTGATCGGGGAGCGGGACAGATAGAGATCCCGACGTTCGGGATAAGGACCGATCAAGCGATCAAGATAGCGGGACTCGAACTTATGGGTATCGCGGGCCAGAGATTCCAGTTCTCCGATACCGTAGTAACTGGCACCGGCTTTAAAGATATCACGAAAAGTGAGCGCGCAGAGTGTAGTATACCCCCCCGCACTGCTCCCCCTGATGATTAGCCGCCCCCCATCCACATCTCCCCGGTGAACCAGATACTCGGCGCCGTTAACGCAATCCTCCACATCCGCTATCCCCCATTGGCCGTCAAGGCTCCGCCGATAGTCCCGGCCATATCCCGTACTGCCTCGGTAATTCACATCCAGCACCGCGAAGCCCCGGCTGGTCCAGAACTGAATCTTGAGTTTCAGAGCATTCCCGACCGCGGCGGTGGGACCGCCGTGAGTAATCACTATCAGCGGGGGCAACTCCCCGTCAGGCAGATAGTAATCTGAATTCTTGGGAGGATAGAAGAACCCATGGGAGGTGCACCCATCTCCGGTCGGGAACTCGATTGCCTCCGGAATTGAGATATAACCATAATCGACAGATGTCTCACTCTCACTCCGCAGCATCTTAAATTTTCTACTATCCAGATCATATGTAATAACCGAGGGAGGGCCGAGCGGAGAAGCACCCAGAAAAACCGCTCTTCCCTGTCCCGCCTGAATACCGGTGATATCAGTATAGGGAGACTCTATCAGCCGGAGGGTGGCGGAGACACCGATCCGGATCTCAGCCAAAGACCATACCCCATCCCGGAGAAAAGCGCAGATAAGCTGATCAGCCGATATAAAACCATACGTAGACATTCCGAAGACCCACTGGGGGAGCCCGAACTCAGCTTCCATAAGAGCGAGCGCCTCATTCCCGGTTTCCCCGTATTGGTAGATATTCCACCACCCGCTCAGATCCGAGACATAATATAGCCGACCATCCGGAGACCACTCCGGCTGGAAGACCGACTCCTCTCTCCCCCCGGCTACCCGCGCCGCGGATGCAGCCTCTCCCACCCCGTTCATCCGGGCCAGACGCAGTTCTGTACCATCCCAGGGCATATCGGGGAGATTCCAGGTCAGAAATGCCAGGAATTTTCCATCCGGACTGATCCGGGGATTGGAATAGAAGTCATCGCCGGAGATGAGAACCTTGATCCCCGGACTATCTCCCGGATTCACAGACACCAGGCTGTTGACAGGGAATTGATCTTTCCCGGTATGATCTTCTCTGACACAGATCAATCGATCCCGGTGACGGTCGTAAAAGAAATCAGCATACCGGTAATCCCCTTCCGGGGTGATGGGAATGGGCGGGGAACCGGGGTCCTGCCGATAGATACGCCCATCGGAGAGATTGGAGAAGTATATTAGGCCTTCAAAGACTGTATATGCCCCTCCCCCGTACTCATGAACCCGGGTCCGGGCATTGAACGGAGGAGGGAGGAGATCGCTAATCCGTCCGGATGGTTCCTGTTTTACAATAACTACCCGACCATCTTCTGATGGCCGTGACTCCAGCCAGTAGATATCATCCCCATCAAGAACGATCTCGGAGAGCCCGATAGTCTTAGAAGCGATCAGCTCGGCGGTGATAGGAGATTTCCAGGTTCCGGGTGGTGCCTTCATGGTTGGTTTTTTATCAGGCGGATCGGTCGGATAAGACTGATCGGTCGGATGCTTGACGCCCAACCATTCTCCCTCAGCCAAGCGACGTTCGATGTTCAAAGTTGAACGTTGGATGTTCGACGTTCAGCTTTACCCCCCTGCCTCGGCCCCTTTGTAGTCCACGGATTTCACGGATTATGGGGATTATTTTTCCCCACTTCGGCCCCGTTTGAAATTCCAATAACCAACTTCCAACTGCCAATTTTAAAGTTACCTTTCGCGTTGGCAGATAGCATTTGGGCATTGGATATTGGGAGTTGGATATTGGATATTCAGCCCCCCCCCATTCCCTATTGTTAGGCCTTTAACACCTTTTCTCTGTCAACCGTCAACTGTCAACCTTCCCTATCCGACTAATCCTTTCTCCCGCAGTTCAGCGGTGGCCTGTTCGCCCATGTCAGCGGATTCCGCCGTGGCGCTCCATTCGATCAGTTCTTGAAAACCGTCTTCCAGGCTTACCCGGGGCTCAAAGCCCAGATCGGCTCTGATCTTGCTGATATCGGAAAAACAATGGCGGACATCGCCTTTGCGGAACTTTCCTACTACCTCGGGCTCAATATCCTTGCCGAGCAGACTGTTAAGTGTCTCAGCAATCTTCAGGACGGATATCTGGCGGCCAGCTCCGACGTTATAGATCTTCTGGTTCGCCTTCTCGCTCTCCATCACCATGATATTAGCCAGGACAATATCGTGAACCGAGATGAAATCCCGGCTCTGGAGACCGTCCTCAAAGACGATCGGCGGATTATCATTCAAGAGCCGGCTCATAAAGATAGCGGCGACTCCGGTGTATGGGTTGGAGAGGGATTGACGGGGACCAAAGACATTGAATCTCCGGAGAGCGACGACCGGTAGTCCATAGGTCTCTCCGAAGAGTATCACCATATCCTCCTGATCTTTCTTGGCCAGAGCGTAGTAAGAATTAATCTCCTGCAACTTACTCTCCGGGGTCGGGATCGGACAGGCAAGTTCTCCGCATTTCGGACAGTGTACCTCAAAATCACCGGTGGCCATCTGTTCATCCGTCCGGAGGGGGGGTGAGACCGGACCGCATTTCGGACAATCATAGGCTCCTTCCCCGTAAGTACTCATGGAAGAAGCCACGATCAGCTTACTCACCTTATTCTTCCGGTTTACCAGGATATCGAGGAGGTTGGCTGTCCCTAGGGTATTGGCCTCCATGTAGCGCTTGATCTGGTACATCGACTGGCCGACCCCAACCATGGCCGCGTCATGGCAGATGACATCCACCCCGTCAATCGCTTTAGCCAGGGCATCGTAGTTGAGAACATCCTCGCGGATAAACTCGGCTTCCGGATTGAGATACTCCGGCACTTTCCCCCCCGGGTGGACCTGGGGTTCGATATTGTCATATATCCTGACCTCATGGCCTTGCTTGATCAGTTCATCGACTAAAAAACTCCCAATAAACCCGGCTCCACCGGTACATAAAATCTTCATTTGTTACTCCTTCCTTTTGATCATTCTGGTTTTAATCCAGATTATACATATGGCAGAGTTGAACTCAAGGGAGATTTTCAAAAAAGAAGCTTAATACCACCAAACAAGTTTCCTTCTCACTCCTGTGAAAAGATATTCGCCGCAGAGAATATCTCACTCTGCGTCATGGAAAACTCCGCGAAATACTAAGTGCTCCGTCACATAAATACGGTGATATTCGACCGTCGATGCATCCCGATCTGCTGCGTTGCTCGTCGGGCAAATACTATAGAGTATTCTTCCTCCTCTCGCCTTGCATATCGGGCGCCTCAACGCTCGAAATATGTCACCGTATATATGTAAAGAAACACTAAGCGACACGGTACTGTAGCCATATCTAAACGATCGTTCAGATATGGCTACAGTAGATATTATCTGATGGCTTTAGATAATGATCTTAGGTAAGCTTTCAGTGAACCCCTCTCTCGTAGCGGCTGCCTTTAGGCTGCCACACGATGGCGACCTGAAGGTCGCCGCTACGAGCACGAAGCAACGTGGTTTACTGAAAGCTTACGATCTTAGAGGGACAAATATTTTGATCTGTTACACTTCAGTAATTTGGCAATATCTAAAGAGCGGCAAAAAAATGTTCGAGTTGCTAATCACGGTTGATAATTTCTAATATTCTACATACTATAGAACATAGTGCCTTCGGCGTTATATTCTAAAGTGCATAAAGTTAAAAGATTCGCCGCGCCAACGAAGCTGAGCATTAAATTGTTTAATTTTTAAACATTTATTGTCCCGGTAATATCAATTAAACAAACCGGGATCCCGAAGTATTTCGGTCCCGATAATATTAATCAAACAAACCGGGATCCCGAAGTATTTCGGTCCCGATAATATTAATCAAACAAACCGGGATCCCGAAGTATTTCGGTCCCGATAATATTAATCAAACAAACCGGGATCCCGAAGTATTTCGGTCCCGATAATATTAATCAAACAAACCGGGATCCCGAAGTATTTCGGGAGGAAATTTCGAAGCAGCAAATAATTATGAACTTAGCTGAGCCTTTGGGGATAAGAAAAATATTAAACCAGTTCCGGATATTCAACCGCTACCTTATCCCCTACTGGTCACTGGAAGCGCTGGTGCTGCTGATTGTTCTGATTACCACAATCCTGGGACTCTTAGGGCCGGCACTGGCCGGAGTTACCATCGATCGCGCGCTGCTCAAGCAGGATCTCCATCTCTTCCGGATGCTTCTGCTGTTAAGTCTTCTGCTGGCCGTCTTCACCGGCGCCCTCGCCATTATCCGGAATTACCTCACCGCTTATATCGGGCGGATGCTCACCTTTGATCTCCGGCGCGACTACACCCGACATCTCTTCCGGCTCTCGTTTACCAATTTTCACCGGCGTTCCACCGGAGAACAACTCTACCGCCTCGACTCCGATCTCAGCACGGCAGCGGGGTTGGCCTCCGAATCCATCCCCCGTATCCTGGTCACCATCAGCCACTTTCTCTTCCTGATCGCGATCTGCCTTTATCTGGAGTGGCGGTTAACTCTGATCGCCATCCTGATTACTCCCCTCTTCTATCTCCACAGCCGCTATTTCGGGAAAAAACAGAAAGATATCACCCGCTCTTTCAAAGAGGCCTCCCAGGATTCGAACACCATGATCCAGGACGCCCTGGCAAATATTAAGCTGATCAAGGCCTTCGGGCGGGATCGCTGGGCGGTCCGAAGCTATCTCCATCATCGGTTACGGATCATTCGTTTCGGACTGCGGCGAGTCCGGGTCTCCATAACCGGCAACCTCTCGGCCGGGCTCTTAAACTCGATCGCCCTGATCGGATTCTCTTACTATCTCGGCGCCAGGGTGATCCGGGGAAGTATGTCCCTGGGAGAACTGGTGGCGATGACCATCTACCTGACCCAGCTCTTTGTCTCGATCAAGGGAATGGGCGGACTTTACCGGGACGTAATGGTCAAGCTGGTCTCCTGGGAGAGAGTCCGGGAGACTCTCGGCCTGCCGATCCGAGAGGAGACGCCGGCCGCAGCGACTCTTACCGACCTCCGGGGAATAATCAGCTGCCGTTCCGTATCTTTCAGTTATAGTCCGGGCAAGACCACCCTGAATGGTATAAATCTCCAGATATACCCCGGACAGTTTGTCGGGCTGGTCGGCCCCAGCGGTTCCGGAAAGACTACTCTCTTGATGCTTCTCCTCAGACTGATCGATCCCGACCAGGGTGATATTATAATTGACGGCCATAATCTGGAAGAGATCAAGTGGTCCTCCCTCCAGCCTTTCCTGGGGATCGCTCTGCAGGAGGCCTTTCTCCTCAATCTGTCTATCGCCGAAAACCTGAGATTCGGACGGCCCGAAGCAACGGAAGAAGAGATCCGGGAAGCGCTGGAGATCGCCGACCTGACCGAGACGGTGCGAGAGATGGAGAAGGGAATGGAGTCAATGGTCGGAGAAGCCGGAAGCCTTCTCTCTGAAGGACAGCAGCAGCGGTTGAATATCGCCCGGGCTGTGATTGGCAGCCCCCGGATCTTAATTCTCGACGAGGCTACCTCCGCGATCGGGTTTGACTCCGAGGCCCGGATCCTCTCCCGGATCAGGGAGAAGCTGATAGGAACCACTATCCTATTCGCTACTCACCGGCTCTCATCTCTAAAGCAGGCCGATCGGATTCTGGTACTCAATCAAGGCGAACTGGTGGAGACGGGAACCCACAGGGATTTGATTAAACTGGATGGTTTCTATCAATCCCTCTATAAAGGTTAATCAATATTGAATGTAGAAATAACAAGAAATACCAAATCACAAGTTATACGCACACAGAGTAACTAATGATTATGTCTATTAATATCACACAATTCTTAAATCACCTAATGCGGCGGCGAGTGCTGATCTGGGTAATCACACTCATCCTGATAGCTGGTTTCTCAGGGGCGGGCGGCGCGATACTCTGGTCTGTCCGGATGAATGTCACCTACCGGGCTGAGATCAGGGCGCCGGCACGGGAGGGGTGGGATGGCTCGATTACGGCCATAATTCCGTCCACCTGCTTCCAGTCGATCCAAAAAGGTGAAGCGGTTATAATTATTCCGACCGGCGGAAGGGAAGAAGCCGGAGTTATCCGTTCCGTGATAACCGGGCCCGACCGGGTTAAACTGAAGATCACCGGTAATTATCAGCCGGAAGAAAGAACCGAAGCTCTCATCACCATCCGGGCGGAACGGCTGATCGCCGCGTTTCTACGATAGTTAGAGTGGAGGGGGAAATGAAAGTAATCAGGAATCAGTAATCGGTGATCGGAAAAAGATAGTAATCAGTAATCGGTATTCAGTAATCAGTGCGCCGTCACGACGCGGAGCATCGTGACGAGGAATTACCGATTACCTATTACCGATCACCGATCACCAATCACCGATTACCAATCACCGATCATCGATTACCAATCACCTATCACCGATTACCAATCACCGATTACCGATTACCGATTACCGATTACTATCTTCCCTACACCGGATCATCCAGTCCAGCGTGAAATCCGGGGATCTGGTCCTCCCGGAGCATTATATTGCAGAGCATCTCTATCCCGGATAGAAGTTCCCCCTGTTCCGGAGTAATGAAGGCGATGGCCTTTCCGCTTTCATTCATCCGGGCTGAACGGCCGACCCGGTGGAGATAATCTTCCGGATTATCGGGGAGATCGTAGTTGATTATGTGAGTAATCCCCGGAACATCGATCCCGCGTCCCATAACGTCGGTGGCAACTAAAATATTTACCTTCTTCTCGCGGAAGCTGGATATCGCCTTGTCGCGGCGGGACTGCTGCAGGTCACCGTGGATGAAGCTGGAGTTATAGTGCTTCTCCCGGAGCCTTCTCCCTATCCGTTCGGTCCCGCGTTTGGTACGGCAGAATATCAGAGCCAGTTCCGGGTTATCTCTCTTCAGGAGCCGATCCAACAGGGCGAACTTACGGCGGGGGGATACGGCGAAGTAACTCTGATCGAGAGTTTCCACAGAAGGATTTTCTTCCTCGACCGCCGAAATACGGATCGGATCACGGAGGAATCGTTCGGCCAGACGCATGATCTCCGGGGGAAGGGTGGCGGAGAGGAACATGATCTGTTTGCGATTCTTGCACTGCTTAAGGATCGCTCCGATATCCTTCCGAAATCCCATATCAAACATCCGGTCAACCTCATCCAGGACCACTATGGTGAAATCACCAAAATCCATTGTGCGACGTTGTCCATGATCGAGGAGACGCCCGGGGGTGCCAACCACGATCTCGGGTTTTGTTTTTAATCGCTTGATCTGAGGTTCAATCTTGGTTCCCCCATAAACGGCCAGGGAATGGGGAGAACCGGATCCCGTCATCTTCTGGCACTCCACTTTGATTTGCTCCGCCAGTTCCCTGGTCGGAACAAGGACCAGGACCCGGATCTTCTCCCCTCCATAAAAACGGTGAAATAAGGGGAGAAGAAAGGCGGCGGTCTTTCCGGTCCCGGTCCGGGCACGCCCGATGCAATTCCGTTCAGTCAGCGCCACCGGGATAAATTTTTCCTGTATTTCGGAGGGTGCAACAAAACCAATCCGCTCTATAGCGGCCAACGTTTTTTCACCTAATCCCAGGCTCTCAAATGACACCTGAGTACTTTCACTTTCTTTTTCTATTATCGTATTCATATTCCAGCACCATACTCCAACTATGATTGGAGGGCAATATTTGTTTCCTGTTACAAAAGAGGTTTACAATGCACGATTTTGAGTGATATCTTAATATTATCAAGCTATTACTATTATTTTACGGAGTAACAATAGTAAGGTTTCAGGTAAGCTTTCAGTAAACCCCGTCCTCTCGTAGCGGCTGCCTTTAGGCTGCCACCCGATGGCGACCTGAAGGTCGCCTTTACGAGCACGGGGCAACGGGGTTCACTGAAACATCACTAAAAATAAGGAGACTTATAAATGAAGACTTTTCTGAAGTTAACAACGGCCGGCGTCATCATATTCATCGCAATATTCTCTGCTGCCTGCGATAAGAAATTAACCGTGGAAGCCCAGGCGACGGAACTGAAGACCGCCCCTGATTTCAACCTGAAGAAGTTTGACGGAGGGATGGCTAAGCTCTCCGACTACCGGGGAAAGGTCGTCATCCTTGATTTCTGGGCCACCTGGTGCCCACCATGCATAAAGGAGATCCCGGATTTCGTTGAACTCCAGAAGGAATATGGCGATAAAGGACTGGCAATATTGGGAATCAGCCTCGACCAGAATCCGAAACAGGCATTGCCGGCGTTCATCAAGAAATACAAGGTCAACTACCCCATCCTCCTGACCGACGGCAAGGTAGACAAAGCCTTTGGCGGTGTCACCGGAATTCCAACTACCTTCGTCATCGACAGGAAAGGAGAGATATACAAGCAATACGTTGGATTTCGCCCGCAGCAGATCTTTGAGACTGATATCAAAACTCTGCTTGGTCTTTGATATTCATATTCAGAACTTACCCTGAAACCGATTTTACCACGAAGAACACGAAGGTAATTCTTTAAACAACTTCGTGTTCTTCGTGTCCTTCGTGGTTAAAAATGCTTTTTCTAATAATCTATAGTTAGGAAATGTCGAGATTATATCAAAATGTGTTTAAAAGGAGATTTCATCCGGTCTTTCTCCTGCTTATTCTGGCCGCGGCTCTTATCCTCTGGGGGATAGTCCTTCAGGAGAACGAGGAAACCCGGAGGAATGCTCATTACCTCTGCCTGGACTGTATAGGGATTGGATGATGCAGATTATCCGCCGAATTATCCAGATTATCGCCGCAATTGCCGTTAACTGCGCCTTCCTGCTCGGCCAGCCGCTCCCCAACCGGATCTACCAGGGATCCTGGAAACAGATCTGCTCCCCGGGACTGAACTGCTACGCCTGTCCTTACGCGGTAACGGCCTGCCCGATCGGATCTCTCCAGCATTTCATCAGTTATGGGACCTATCATTTCTCAGTCTATATCGGAGGCTTTCTCATCCTCTTCGGGGCCGGGTTCGGAAGATTGATCTGCGGATGGATCTGTCCGTTCGGTCTGCTCCAGGACCTGCTCCATAAGATCCCGACCCGGAAGTTCAAGTTCTTCCCTCCGCTCGGTTATCTCCGCTGGGCGGCCCTTATCGGCCTGGTCTTTCTGGTTCCATTTTTTACCGGGGAACAAGCCTACTGCCGCTTCATCTGTCCGGCCGGCGCCCTGGAAGGCGGAGTACCATTCGGGATATTCAGCGGACAGGTTCAGGAGATGATCGGATCCCTCTATTTCATCAAGATCGGGATTCTAATTTTTTTCTTGGCCGGCTCCATTTTTTCTTTCCGTTTCTTTTGCCGGATCGCCTGTCCCCTGGGCCTGATCTACGGGTTCTTCAACCGGATAGCGGCGCTGGGGTTATCTTTTAATCCGGAGAGCTGCACGAACTGCGGACTCTGCGGTGAAGCATGCCCGGTGGATCTCAAGCCGGAAAAAGGCGAATACCTAACCAACGAATGTATCAGATGTTTGAAATGCCGGGATGCCTGTCCGCAGGGGTGTTTTCAATTCGGACTCATTTCTATAAAAAAATGAAACAGATTCGCTATAGCTCCACCTTACTCGAAAAGACATTTAACCACGAAGAACACGAAGTTCACGAAAGAATTGAAAAAAATCAAAAATTATTCTAAAGCTTTTTTGTGTTTTCTTCGTGTTCTTCGTAACCTTCGTGGTAAATATATAGTTTTCTAAGAAATAAAAAAATTATTCTTGACTTCATATTCAACTTACGGTATCGAAACCTAAACTAATATTTTATTTCAAATAAAAAAATAGGAGAAATACAATGGCTTATAAGATTAGTGATGATTGTGTCGCCTGCGGAACCTGTCTGCCGGAATGTCCGGTGGAAGCAATCTCAGAAGGAACACCTTATGTCATCAACGCCGACACCTGCATTGATTGCGGCGCCTGCGCCGCGGTATGCCCGGTTGAAGCAATCTCGCCGGAATAATCAAGTCTCTTATCTTTTTTCACACCCCGGAACGGGGTGTGAAAAAAAATAAGACCGGAGAATTAATATATGCTCTTAAATGCAATGCTCAAATGGCAGTGGGTAGCAGTAGCACTTTTTGCCGCGGGGATAATCTCTATCGCATCCCCGGGCTGGGCAGGATTGCTTGTCTCCAGTTCCGGAGATATCGCTGGAACTGAACTGTCGCTACTGGACCTGGAAAAAGAGATTATCGCCGCCACGATGGTGAAGCTGGGCTGGAGCCGGGAAGAAACTGACACTAAAATAGCACGCCTTTCCCCGGAGGAGATCCATCACCTATCCGCCACCCTGAATCAAGTATTAGCCGGCGGTGAAGAGGAAGATGGTCCCAGTCCTCTCGGGGTAGGAATTGTAATCGCCCTCATCCTGGCCGGAATCACCGGTCTCTATCTCTTTAGCCAGTAAATTAGCGGCGGCGCCGCTGATTCACTGCTTCGGAATTTTCTCTCTCTCCCGAAATCCTTCGGGATCCCGAGTTGTTTAACATTAAGTCTCGGGACCGAAATACTTCGGGATCCTGGTTTGTTTAATTGATATTACCGGGACAATAATTGCAAATAAAATGTTATCCGCAGGCTATGGTTTGCTTTTAACGTTTTTTGCTTCAACGTTTTTATTTTTCAACGTCCTTATTTTTTAACGTTAGCGCCAAAGGCGCTATGTTCTTTTTTAACCAGGGGCCGCATCATACCATCAGGTTGGCGGATGTTTTTTCTTCGCCCGAGACTTGATATTTAACTAATCGGGATCCGAAGCATCATTCCCCCCCCTAATATGAAACTATACGGGGTCTTTTCACTGGTTTGCCTCATATTCCTATCCCCGACTGCTGTCATTACTCCGCCTCGGCCGCCACTCCCTGCCCATTATTTAATTTCAGGTGTTCCTTATATTAAACAGAAACGGGAACATTGCGGTCCGGCCTCTCTGTCCATGGTCTTCGGCCACTATAATGTTATTCTAACCCAGGACGAACTGGCCGAAGAGTTCTACCGCAAGAAACTCTCCGGTTCTCTCAATCTTGATATGCTTATCTCAGCCCGGAGACACGGATTTGCCGCGTTTACCCCCAAGGGCTCAATAGATCTGCTGAGAAAGTATATTTCATCTGATGTTCCCATCATAGTAATGGTCCGTTCCTCTGCCAATTCCAAAAAATATCATTTCATGGTTATCTACGGATATGATGATACCAGGGAACTATTCCGAATTCATTCCGGGAGAACCAGAGATGGAACAATCAGTTATCAGGAACTTGACCAAATCTGGGCTCCAACCGGGAAGTGGATGCTGGTGGTGGAAAGGAAGGATTGGGGAGTAGAAAGGACGAACGTACAATAACCAATATGACTATCGGGTTTACTCATCATATAAGTCCTGATATAGTAGGGAGATCTATAAAATAGGTCTCCGTAATGCCCCTAAAACAGCAGTTACCATATAAAAAGATGGGTTTATTGGAATTCCATGCACGTTTTCCAAGGGAAAGTTCGTGCTTAAAATATCTGGAGAAAGTCAGGTTTCCAAAAGGATTTATATGTCCACGATGTGGTTCTCATAAATCTGGTCTGATTATAACACGAGGTTTGTGGCAATGTAAAAACTGCCGATCTCAAATCTCTCTGACAGCTGGTACAATGTTTCATAAAACTCGGACACCTTTGCTCCAGTGGTTTTGGACTATTTTTTTAGTTGCTAAAGACAAACGTGGACATTCTGCTCTTCAATTGAGCAAAGAACTGAATATTTCTTATGATCGAGCGTGGTTTATGTTGCATAAAATCAGAAATGCTATGGCCTATCGGGATATGCTCTATCAATTGGATGGGATAGTAGAGATGGACGAAGCATATTTCGGGGCTCCCGATCCAGGTAGAAGAGGACGAAGTACGCGGCGTCCTAAGGCCATTGTGGCGGTTGGGCTTACAGATAATGGCAAACCACGCTTCGCTAAGATTAAAACGATTAAACGGCTTGATAGGCGCTCTGTTAAAGCTTTTGTCATTCCCCATATTGCTCAAGGGAGTACGATACGTACCGACGGACTCAATGTCTATCATTGCCTTGCTCAACTCAACTTTTCTCACGAAGGAACTGTCCTTGCTGGTAATGTCAGTGAAAAACTTTTGCATTGGACCCACGTCGTTATTTCTAATGCTAAGACTTTTGTAGCTGGAACTTTTCATGGGCTTGATGGGAAACATCTCCAGCAATACCTGGACGAGTTTTGTTATCGATTTAATCGGAGGCGCCGTGAGGCTGAACTATTTGATCGATTGTTGCTTGCTTGTGCGACTGCGCCTCCTCTAACTTATGATGAGCTAACCCGATAGTCATAATAACCAATGGCCAACTGCCAATTTTCAAGTGTAACTTGCGGCTTCGGAATTTTTCTCTCTCTCCCGAAATACTTCGGGCTCCCGAGTTGTTATATTTTAAGTCTCGGGACCAAAATACTTCGGGATCACGGTTTCTCAAATTTTCTTTTCACGTTATACTGTTTGGTATTATACCAAACAGTATAACGGAAATATTATGTTATGAATCCCTTTAAATATGGCTTGGTTGTTATTTAAGAACTATTAATCTTCAAGGCGACCGGCCCAACTAATTAAAAATAATATAGTAATTATCCTGATATGCTCTCTCCAAAAATTATAGCCGGATATTCTCTTTTGATACTCCTCGCGCTATCCGGGTGCTCAAGCTATCGGGTAACTGTCCAGGGGGTTACTCTCGATCATTTCATTGAAAGTCGCCCGGTTGAAGCGGACTCCCTGGCTGCGAAGAGGGAAGCCGCTTACCATAATGACCTTGGTGTCCTGCTGGAGAAAGATGGAGACCTTGCCGGCGCCCTGGAGCAGTACCGGATTGCCCGGAAGCAGGACCCCGATCTGGTCCTGGCTTACATCAATGCCGGAAACGTCAATGTCAAACTCAAGAAATTAACCGACGCCGAAGACCTCTATCGACAGGCACTCACTCTGAATCCTGATCAGCCGGAAGCTCTCAATAATCTGGCCTGGGTCCATATCCTCCGCGGAGATAACCCGACCGAGGCGATCATTCTTCTGGAGCGGGCTATCCAAGCCGATCAGGAGAACCGCTACCGCTACCTGGACAGCCTCGGCTGGGCAATGTATAAAGATGGGAGGACGGAGGAAGCCATTGAAACATTGAAGACAGCCCTGGCGGAGACGCCGCCGGAAGAGAGGTATCTCCTGGGAGAGACCCACTACCATCTGGGATTAATCTATCACAAATTGGGAGATACCGGGCTCGCCGATGATCACTTCCGGAAGAGTTTGGCAATTTTTCCTTCTCCTGAACGGGAGAAGGAGATAGAGGACTTAGCTTTGCAACTGTGGGAGCCCCTCCCACAGACAGTTTATTGTCCCGATACATCTTAATTAAAAATAACGGAAATCGGGATCCCGATGGATATCGGTCCCGATAATATCAATTAAACAAACCGGGATCCCGAAGGATTTCGGTCCCGAGACTTAATGTGAAGCAACTCGGGATCCCGAAGGATTTCGGTCCCGAGACTTAATGTGAAGCAACTCGGGATCCCGAAGGATTTCGGGAGAGAGAGAAAATTCCGAAACAGGAACTTAGCGCCTTCGCGCTAACGTAAGCTTTCAGTAAACCCCGTTGCCCCGTGATCGTATCTGGGTTGTTGTAGCCGCGGTCGGTGACCGCGGATGACAGGGGCCGCGGTCAACGACCGCGGCTACAGTGTCCAAGGCCACCACGGAAAATCGGGATGAAGAAAAAGAAGAAAAGAAAAATTATATTTTTTATATTGATATATGATGATATGCTGTGCTATATTTAATCAGGTTAATTCAGAACTCTCTCCAGCCGTGGGCCGGATCATAGAAATTAAACATATTAACGCGAGATATAAGCAATGAAAAATGAACGATATCTTACCTTGAAAGAGACCGCGGAATATTTCCGGGTTCAGCCTTTAACAGTCCGTCGGTGGGTACTGGCCGGCAAGATTCCAGCTGTGAAAGTTGAAGGCCAATGGAGATTCACCCCCCAGGAGATAGCTAATTGGGCTAAACAGGGATCAAATCAGCCGGAAGAATGGCGGATACTGATTGTAGATGATGATGAACAGATCCGGCCGGCCTGGCGACGAGTCATGGAAAATGAGGGATATATTGTCCGAGAGGCACGGAACGGCCGGGAAGCCCTGGACCGGATCGATGAGGATTCTCCCGATATTATACTCCTCGATCTGGATATGCCGGTGATGAACGGCCCGGAGACACTGGAAATCCTCCGGCAGCGGTATCCCGATCTGCCCGTGATTGTTATCACCGCGTTCGGGAATAGCAGCCTGATGGAAAAAGCCATGACTTACGCACCTTTTACCGTCCTGAACAAGCCCTGCCTTCCCGACGCGGTATTGAAAGCGGTGAATCAGACTATCCCGGCAGTGAAAAGTTAGCTAATGCCTGCTTGAAAAGGGTTTCAAGCTGCTCAGAAAGCTTTCGGGGCAGCTTAGCTCCACGTTGAAAAAGTTGCCTGGACCCCGGTAAACCGAGGGCAGGAAGCGTGGGGCAAAGTTCTTAATCCAGGAAATTATTACAATGAAAAAGATAATTATGGTCGTCGACGATGATAAAGTATATTCGACATTGATACCCTTTATACTTAAAGGGGAGGGGTTCAAGGTAATTGTATGTGAAGACGGAACGGAGGCCTTGCAAAAGTTTGATGAAGAACCTCCCAACCTGGTCCTACTCGACATCAACATGCCGCATATCGATGGATTTGAAGTATGCTCAGCAATTAAAACCCGCGCCGACACCAAATCGATTCCGGTGATTATGACAACTTCCAGTGATATGATGGGAGATATAGAAAAGGCATTTGAGGTGGGAGCGGAAGAGTATCTAGTCAAACCTTTCGATAAAGAAAAATTGCTGAAAATAATACACAAACATATTGGTTAGCTGACATTTCAATTTTTATAGATACGGTTTCCGTAAAATTTATCCCCTGTTAACTTTCTTTCTCGTCACAACATTCTCTGTCGTAACAAAATTTTACTCACCCCCTCTCCCTGATATAGGGCCATCCCCGAAATCCCTCCCGGAGATATTGCCCCTGATCTCTTCTCCCTCTTTACCCCTTGAAATAAGGGATAAATATTTCCCTTGTTTTTGCGGATTTTCTATTTACACCGATCCTATCATCATACATAGAATTATAACCGGATTATTTTTTGGGATCTGCTTCGCGCTATCCGGATGCTCAAGTTATCGGGAAACCGTACAGGGGGTTACTCTTAACCATTTTATTGAAAGCCGACCGGTCGCGGCGGACGCCATGGCCTCCAAGAGGAATGTCGCTTACCATAATGATCTGGGTGTCCGGCTGGAGAAAGAAGGAGAACTTACCGACGCCCTGGAACAGTACCGGCTCACACGGACGGAGGACCCCGATCTGATCCTGGCTTATATTAACGCCGGCAACGTCAATGTTAAGCGGAGAGGGAGAGGCCAGCCGGGCCCAAGACCACTTCCGGAAGAGTATGGAAATATATCCTTCTTCTGAACGGGATGAGGAGATAAATAAATAAAAGATGTTTTTTTTGATACGGCATGATATATTGTGCTATATTATATCAGGATGGATCGGATCATCAGAGCACGGACTCCGCTGACCGAGAACGGTTAAAACATATTAATGTGAGGTACACACAATGGGGAATGAACAATTTCTTACTTTGAAAGAGACTGCGGAATATTTCCGGGTTCAGCCCTTAACAGTCCGTCGGTGGGTACTAGCTGGTAAGATTCCCGCTATTAAAGTTGAAGGCCAATGGAGATTCATCCCCCAGGAGATAGCTAATTGGGCTAAACAGGGATCAAATCAGCCGGAAGAATGGCGGATACTGATTGTAGATGATGATGAACAGATCCGGCCGGCCTGGCGACGAGTCATGGAAAGTGAGGGATATATTGTCCGAGAGGCACGGAACGGCCGGGAAGCCCTGGACCGGATCGAGGAGGATTCTCCCGATATTATGTTACTCGATCTGGATATGCCGGTGATGAACGGTCCGGAGACACTGGAAATCGTTCGGCAGCGGTACCCCGATCTGCCCGTGATTGTTATCACCGCGTTCGGGAATAGCAGCCTGATGGAAAAAGCCATGACTTACGCACCTTTTACCGTCCTGAACAAGCCCTGCCTTCCCGACGCGGTATTGAAAGCGGTGAATCAGACTATCCCGGCAGTAAAAAGATAGAATTATGCCGTTTTTGGTTCAGAACATAAAAGTGGCCCCGCCATCGGCGGGGCTAATTTTATATCTATATATGCCGTCTCTTAAAAACTTGCGCGACCCTGGTTAAGAGGTCGGCCGGAACAACCGGCTTGGTGATATAGAGGTCGGTATATAATTTTGCACCCCGGATTTTACTCTCCTCATCCGTTTCGCTGCTTACCATAACCACCGGGATGGACATGGTCTTGGTGTCGCTCTTCAGTCTCTTTAAGACCTCAAATCCGTCTATTCCCGGCATGATAACATCCAGCAGGACGAGATCGGGTAATGTTTTCCGGACCAACTTGATACCGGCTTTCCCGTTTGCCGCGATAGAGACCCGATATCCACCAGCTATTTCAAGGATCCTCTTTAACGACGTGGAGACGTTTTCATCATCATCGATGATAACAATTGTTTTTTCAGGCATTCTAATCCCCCCTTCTTATTTTTTCTTAGAAAATAATGGCATTCTAGTTTGGAGTAGTGAGATTATTTAATCTTAATAGTTTTTTTTGCCATCCTCCCGACAATATAGATACAGAATATACTAATTTTTAGGGAGTAAAAAATTATTTCTCTATCCCATATTTCCTCATCTTGCTATAGAGTGTTCCCCGGGCGATTCCCAATAATTCCGCCGCCCGGGAGAGATTGGCCCCGCTCTTACTCAGGGCTTCCCGGATCAATACCTCTTCACTCTCGGCCATTGTCGGGGGATCGCATGACAGCCGGGACGAACCACTCTCCGTGCCGAGAAGAAGCTCAGGAAGATTTTTTACGGTAATCACGGGATTTTTAGCCGTGATCACTGCCCTTTCGATAGCGTGCTCCAATTCCCGGATATTTCCCGGCCAGGAATACGAGAAGAGAATATTATACGCCGCTTCATCCAGTCGGCAATCTTCTTTGCCGTATTTCTTCGAATAAATAGAGAGAAAGTGGCTGGCCAAGAGAGGAATATCCTCCTTCCGTTCTTTCAGGGGGGGGAGATAGAGGGTGACAACATTCAGGCGGTGAAAGAGATCCCGCCGGAAAAGACCTTCATCCACAGCTGACTCCAGATCCCGGTTAGAGGCGGCGATAATTCGGACATCCACAGTTATGGTAGCGCTTCCTCCCACCCGTTCCATCTCGCCGTCTTCCAATACCCGGAGAAGTTTTGACTGGGCAGCTAGAGGGAGGGTGTCGATCTCATTAAGAAAAATTGTTCCCCCATTCGCTCGTTCAAATTTGCCCCTTCGCAGTTCATGGGCTCCGGTAAAGGCTCCCTTCTGATGACCGAAGAGATCGCTCTCGATCAGCTTTTCGGTCAATACTGCGCAATCGGTGATCACAAACGGATTTTCGGCTCGGCCGCTCTTCTCGTGGATTACCCTGGCCAGGAGATCCTTACCGGTACCGGTTGCTCCGAGAATCAGGATGGTAACATCCATACCGGAAATACTATCCGTCAGTTCCATTAATTTATGCATTGCATTGCTCTTACCCACTACCATAAAACTTCGATCCGTCCGGTACAAAATACTCTGCAGTTCATCCACCCTGGCCTCGAGCCGTTCTTTCTCCAGCTTCTGTTCTACCAGGGATATGATCTCCTGCACATTGAACGGTTTGGTTATATATCGAATTGCCCCGGCCTGAATCGACTCCACCGCGGCCTGGACATCGTCCAGAGCGGTGATGACCACCCCATCGGCGGAGGGAAAAGTCCGCTTCAGTTCCCGGATTACCTCCACCCCGGTCGCCCCCGGGAGATCAAAGTCGATCAAACCCAGACTGATATTCCCCGCTGCTTTAATCAGTTCCAGCGCCCGGGTTCCTGATTCCGCGTAGAGAACATGCGGGTACTTCCGCAGAAGGCGCCGGTAGATAGTCATAATCTCCGGGTTATCATCAACTACCAGGATCGAATTCACGATTTCAGATACTCCAGTCTTACTGCTCATTAAGTGCACACCGGTTACTTGTTGTTTTGGCCATAAGGACGGTGATCAATTATTGGTGAAAATATGGCCCGTCGTTTACTTAACACTGATTACCTTTCTTAGGAATATTTCTACTGCCACCGAATTATCCCCAGATATTTCTTTAACCATCCGGAAGCCATACTACCCTTGACGTCCTAAAGGGTCAATTGGAATGTTCATTATCGAACATTGTGGTGGTTTATTTTGAACACTTGTCAGACTTATTTTAAACATCATCGATGCTCTTTCCGGCGGAATTAAATTATATTATCTGATTCATTACTTACTCTATCACAAGGTATAACAACATATTCCCATGTCAATATATGCCTGCCGAAGAGCATATTTTAGAGGTTGGCATGGAATCTGCTTTTATATCGGGTAAGATGAATAAATATATAAAAAAATCTATATTACCTGCTGTATCTTTTCTCCTGGTCCTATCAGTAGTCAATGGGGCTTACGCGGTCGGGTGGGAGTTGAATCAGAATAACTCACCCCGGGGAGATAAATACTACCTCAACCACGAGATGAGGATCCTGATGGAGGATATTCTTTATCACCGCTTTTATACCTCCGAGGAAAAACTGGCCCAGGAGATCTTTGACTGGATGGGAAAGAATATTGAATATGATGAGTCAGCCGGTGCGTCGACCGCGGCCAACACCTTTGAAAACCGGAAAGGAAAATGCGCCGGGCAGGCCAGACTTTTCATCGCCCTGGCCCGTGAAGTAGGGATCACCGCCCGGTACGCGCTGGTTGATGTCGATTATAAAGGCAATCCGGTCAAACATGCCTGCGCCTGGGTCCGATTGGATGGAAAGGAATATTTAATCGATCCCGCCTACGAAATCTTTGGAGCCGATCATCAAGACTGGAAGGTCGTGAATGATCGGTCCAGCCGTCTCCTTCTAGCCTTTGCCTCAACCGAATAACCCGCCCCAACCGAGACTTAATTCTTCGGTCCACCGGATATCTCTCAACCGTTTCCTTCCTGTGTGCTCGCGTCTTCACCTCATCCCCGGTCTTGTTAAAATCCGCATAGCCATCCTTTTTCGCCCGAAGTGAATATGGGTCCCACAATAATACTTTCAGAATAATATTTTTCTATTGACAGTATTCATATCTATTTATAGATTTATACGAATGGTATATCTTGTCATATCAACCTATATTAAATCTTATGGGCAGGTAATTTTCTAAAGTCAAGTCGATATGTTTGCTACAGATAGATTAACTGCTTCGTAATTTCCAACCCCGAATGACCGATAATTCAAAATTATGAATCCAACGACAAAAATCATGACGGCAATGAATGATACTATCAAAGCCGATCTTCTTGAAAACGCTCCGGTAATCATTGCCTTCCACGACCGAGAGCACAATCTACTCTGGGCGAACGCGGCCTATCGAAAAGCCACCGGGTTTTCGCTTGAGGAAATTAAAGGGAAGAAATGTTTTTCCGTCTGGGGACTCTCCCGTCCGTGCCGCAACTGTACTGTCACGTCGGCTATTGATACCGGCGAACCGGCCGAAGCCGAGTTAACACCGCGGAATCAGGATCACTGGCCGGAGGCGATGGGGTCGTGGTTGTCAAAGAGCGCTCCGATCAGAAATAAGGACGGCGAGATCATCGGCGCTATCGAAGTCTCGTATAATATAACCGAGATGAAGAAGTCGGAAGATGAGTTGCAGCTCTCGGAGGAAAAATATCGGATGGTGGTAGAGAACGCCGCCGAGGGGATCATTTTGCTGGACGCTAAAGGAAAGATACTGGAGATCAATAACAGAACCCTACAAATCTCGGGATTAAAACGGGAAGAGGTGATGGGGAAATATTTCTGGAAATTACTTCCCGCCATCAAGATGAACATTACCGATGCCATCGGCGCTTTTAAAGATGTTGTTTTAGGGAAACGTGTCGGCCTGCGTGAATGGCCCCTGATCAATAAAAGCGGAAAAAAAGTGGTGATACAGGCTCATGCTTCGTTGGTCAAAGAGAATGGAACTATCCAGGGGATATCGGTCATACTAGAAGATATCACCGAGCGTGTTCAATCGGAGAAAGAACTGGAGAAGCACCGCCAACATCTGGAGGAACTGGTGGAGGCACGGACCAGGGAATTAAAACAGAGCGAAGAGCGGTTTCGAACCATATTCGAGTCATCGAAAGACGCGATCATGATGCTCGCGCCCCCGGGCTGGTTGTTTGTGTCAGGAAACAAGGCCACAATTGAAATGTTTAGGGCAAAGAATGAAAAGGAGTTTCTTTCAAAAAACCCCTGGGAATTATCACCGGAATACCAACCTGATGGACAGCTTTCTTCTGAAAAAGCCTCAATGATGATAGAACAGGCGATGAAGACCGGTTCAAATTTCTTTGAGTGGACACACAAAAGATTTGACGGCAAGAACTTCATTGCTTCTGTTTTATTGAGTAGTGTTAAGCTGCAAGGCAAAAAATTATTACAGGCGATCACAAGAGACATCACCGCCCGCAAGAAGATCGAAGAGGATCTCAAGGAAAAACTAAAGGAACTGGAGATCTTCTACGAAGCAGCGGTGGATCGGGAACTGCGTATGGAAGAGTTGCGGAAAGAGATCAAGGAGCTTAAGAAGGCCAGCGATAGGAAGACAGAATAAAACAGACTACCTGAACACGGATCACCCAGAGGAGAATCATCATGAGAATCGCCACCGCGGCCTCGACCCATCCCGACCCGGTTGAAGCCGCCTCTGAAAGCTATACCGCTTTACTGAAGAAGCTGGGGGATACTCCGCAACTCTTGCTGGTACATAGCTCGTGTGACTATGACAACGAGGCACTGATCAACCGCCTGCGAGAACTGGCGCCGGATGTTCCTCTTCAGGGGGGAACATCCTGTTTCGGCGCGGCGACGGAAACGGGTTTTCACTCCCAGGATGGTATCGGTCTCGGACTCCTGGGAATTTTTGATCCGGAAGGCTCTTACGGCGCGGGAATCGCCGAATCAGGGGACAATCCCGAGGCCGCGGCAGAGATCGCCCTGAAAAAGGCGCTGGCTCAGGCCGGTCGTCCGGGGGAAATGCCCGCGACGTTAATCACAACTGTTTATCCCGGAGATGAAGAGATAATTATCGATGCCGTCGGGCGGCATCTCGGACGGAATGTGCCGATCATCGGAGGGACCTCGGCCAACAACGCCATGCAAGGACAATGGCGGCAGTTCGCCAATGGAACCGTTCTTAGCCAGGGGGTCTCCATCGCGGCCATCTTCCCATCCGGCGGTATCGGCTATGCCTTCCACAGCGGATTCGAGCCCACTCCCCACCGCGGCCGGGTCACCCGCGCAACTAAAAGGACTGTGCACGAAATCGACGGCCGACCGGCGGCCATGGTATATAACGAGTGGACCGGGGGGCTGATCGCGGACCTCCTCTCTACCGGTGGAGATCTTGTTCCGATAGCCTCATTTTCTCCGCTGGGAACACCCGTCGGCGCGGTTACCGGAATTCCGTATTTTCAGCTCTCCTACCCGGTCGAAGCCCTGGCGGACGGGGGGCTCCAGCTCTTCGCAGAAATCAAGGAGGGGAGCGAGATCGTATTGATGACAGGTACAGCCGACAGTCTCGCCGCCCGGGCGGGGCGGGTCGCCGCCCAGGCCCTGGAAACAGCGGATTTCGAGCCAAGCGCGGTCCGGGGGGCTTTTGTTCTTTACTGCTCCGGATGCATGCTCTCGATCCCGGACCGCATGGACGAGGTTGTTTCGAGTCTTAATGGGGCGCTCGACCACGCTCCCTTCCTCTGCGCCTTCACGCTGGGAGAACAGGGATGCTTCATCGGTGGCGAGAACCGGCACGGCAATCTCATGATCGCCGCGCTCGCTTTCGGACCCGGAGATAAGGACTGAAGATAGATGTTCTCAGTCGTTTTGTTCGTGTAGCAACATCTATTATTTACCACGAAGGTCACGAACACGAAGGAAAATACTAACATAGGTTGGAACCAATTCGGTAAATCAACTACGAGTTGATTCCGTTTGAGGTGTTGATTTATACAAGTGATTACAGTACAACCCACTTTATTAAATATTGAGCGGATCTATCGCATACTGGATAGGCCAGACTATTTTCTATTCCCACCTCCTTCGTGTTCTTCGTGTCCTTCGTGGTTTAAATTGATTTTTTTACCCACTCAATCTAAATGAAAAACAAAATGGATACTTCGGAAAAACTGCGCGAAGCTCTCTTGCAGCTCGAGGAAACCAGAAAACGCGAGCAGCAAGAGCGGAAGATCTCCGAAACGCTTCTGGAGGGACTTAGTGCCATCGTCCAGGCCCATGATCCCGATGAAATATTCCGCGAACTCCTCCGGATCTTGAGAGAACCGCTCGGCTTCGAGGAAGCCTTTATGCTGATAGAGAAGGACGATGGAACCCTGACGGCATCCACCAGCTCCGATCCCATATTCCTCGATATGGTCTGGCAGCCGGGGGCCATGTTCAAACGCATCTTCGCCGGCCAACCGGCGGCAATATACAATACGAAGCTTGTCCCGGAATGGCGTTCCCAGCCCGATCCGGTCAAGCGAATATCCCGGTCCGCGCTTCACTTCACGATACACTCATCCCGGCCGAGAGCTATGTTTGTCTGTACGCATTCCCAACCTGCTCATTTCTCCCGGCAGCATGTGCTTCTGGCGCAACGCTTCTCCATACTGGCAACCCAAGCTTTGCGGCAGATCGAGTTCAGCTTTGAGATCGCCGATCTCAAACGTGCCGAGAAACAGATTAAACATCTCAATATTGTTCAGAACGCTCTACGACAGATCAACCGGCTGATCCGCCGGGAAAAGGATAAGAACCTGCTCCTTAAAGCCTCCTGCGAAATTTTGGCCGGGGAAGGATGTTATCTCAATGTCTGGATTACACTTACTGACGATAAACAAAATATGATCGACGGGTTCGAGTCCGGAGTCAGGGCAAGCGTAAATCCCCTAACCCCGCGGCTCCGGCAGGGAGATCTGACCGGTCGCGAGAAAAAGATCATGGGAGAAAGAGGAGTATCTCTCAGCGAGGATCCGCCGAATAAACGCGGGGATCGCCCGCGGGCCGGGCAGTCCCCGGGAGAAGGGACGCTGGCTGTCAAACTGGAGCACGAAGTCCGGGTCTTTGGAATTCTTTCCGCCTCGGGCCCGCTGGAATTCTTCCAAACCGGGGAGGAACAGCGCCTCTTCCAGGAGATCGCCGACGATATCGCGTTCGCCCTCTTCAGCCTGGAGATCAGGGACAACGTAAACCGGGGCGAGAAAAGAATCGAGGAGTTAAACCAGTATCTCCACGAAATATTCAATACCGTCCCCGATCCTATCTTTGTCAAAGAGCGGAATCACCGATGGATATTTCTCAACGACGCTTTCTGCGAGTTCATAGGCTATTCCAGGCAAGAAGTGATAGGAAAGTCGGATTATGACTTTTTTCCCAAGGAAGAGGCGGATGTCTTCTGGAAGAAGGACGAGATGGTCTTCCATACGGGCGAAATCAATATCAACGAAGAGGAGTTCACCACCGCCAGCGGTGAAACAAAGACCATCGTTACCAAGAAAAGCATGTTCACCCGGCCGGACGGTTCCCAAATCCTAGTCGGAGTAATCCGTGATGTCACCGCGAGTAAGCAAGCGGAGGCCGAATTGCGGAGCAGCGAGGCTCAAAAGCAGGCAATCCTGGACGGCATCACAACAAACCTCGCTTTTGTTAACGATAAACTTGAGATCCTCTGGGCCAATAAATGTGCTGCCGACTCGGTCGGGAAAATTCCGGGAGAGATGATCGGACACAAGTGCTATGAGTTATGGGCTAATCCGGAGAAGCCGTGTGAAAACTGCCCGATTATAAAAGCGTTTAAAACCGGGAAGACGGAACACACACTTATAACTACCCCCGATGGAAGGATCTGGGATGAGAGCGGAGAGCCGGTACTCGATCAATACGGAGAAGTGAGCGGTGTGGTTGAAATTGCTCAAGATATTACCGAGAGGCATTTGGCGGATATAAGACTGAGGGAGAGCGAGGAAAAATACCGGAGCTATGTCGATAACGCGCCGGACGGTATCTTCATCACCGATGAAGAAGGAAACTACCTGGAAGTAAACGAAGCGGCCTGCTGGATAACCGGCTACAGCCGGGAAGAGCTGCTTTCGATGAGCATACCGGACATTATGCCGCCGGGGATGGAGATTTCCGGGCTTGAACGCTTCAACCGGCTTAAGGAAGAGGGGACCTCCATCGGAGAAGGGGCCTATCTTCATAAAAACGGCGAGATCCGTTACTGGGCCATATCGGCGGTCAAGCTCCAGGCTCACCGGTTTATGGGTTTCACTTCTGATATCACCGAAGAGCACCGGAACCGGGAAGAGTTGCTTAAATACCGGGAAAAACTCGAAGAACTGGTAAATGAGCGGACCAAGGAACTGCGGGAGAGAGTTACTGAACTCGAGCGTTTCCACGACGCGATGGTCGGTCGGGAGATAAGGATAAAGGAATTGCGAGATGAGGTGGATCTGCTGAGAACACGGGTTCACCCGGATAAGAAGACGGATAGGCGGCACGAATAGAGAGATGAAGAAGCCAATTTTATATACTGGAGAAATTATTCACGGGAGTGACGTATGAAATTAGCGACCAAGCTAACGATCATAGTGCTGACCATGATTATAATTATCTCCGGGGGCATCACCTATCTCGGATACCGTGCAGGCATTAAAGCCCTGGAAAATGAAGTTATCCAAGGGCTGGAAAATACCGCGTTCCACATTATGGATAAGATTGATAGAATGCAGTTTGAGAGACTGGCGAATATAGAGATTATAGCCGGCGACCCGATAATATCTTCTCGAGACTCCACCCCAATCCAGATCAGCAATAGACTGGAGGAATACCAGAAACACTTCAAGGATTATCTCTCCCTTTCTCTTTTTGCCTTAAACCGGACAAGAATAGCCGACAGCACGGGTCTCGATATCGGTGAACGGCACCCATTGAATGGATACTGGAAAGACGATTTGATCGGGAAAAGTTTCACCATGAGTATTTATGAGTCGATCTCTCTGCGGGGTCCCGTAATTAATTTTACCTACCCGGTTAAAGATAAGAATGGAGAAGTCTTAGGGATCGTGGTAACGAGAATGCCGATCAGTAAATTACGGACCGCGATCGAAGGAAACGCTGGCTTGACCAGGGGGAATGAAGAACTTCATGTTGATTTAATAGATAAAGAAGGCGTTCTGTTATATTCGAACACAAACGAGAACGGCATTCTGAAGGATAATTTGTCCGGTTATGAAGCCGCGCGGAGATGCCGGGGCGGAGAAGAAAGAGGCAGTGGAAATTGTATCCATTGTGATGGGAGTGAAACCATTTATGTTTTCGTGGGAGAACGAGGATATCTGGATTATCCCGGCAACGACTGGACTCTTATAATTCATGTCTCCGCCAAAACGGCTTTGGCTCCAATCGTTATATTAAGAAACAAAAAAATATTGATTCTGGCGGTGACCTTGGTTTTATCCGCATTTATCATATTGATCTTATCCCGGACTATTACCAGATCACTGGCCAAACTCCAGGAAGACGCCCGGATTATAGGTTCCGGCAACCTCAATCACCGGGTGGGATTAACCACCGGCGACGAAATAGGCGAACTTTCCCGGTCTTTCGATAAAATGGCCCGGGATCTTATATCGCAGATGGAGAAACGCGGTCAGGCGGAGGAAAAGTTGCGTACCAGCGAAGACCAACTGTCCAACGCTATGGAGATCGCCAAGCTGGGGTATTGGGAATATGACGTAGCCGATGACTTATTTACTTTCAATGACCACTTCTACTCGATTTTTCGCACCACGGCGGAAGAAGTAGGCGGCTATACAATGTCATCGGTTCAATACGCCGAACTTTTCTTGCATCCCGACGATAGGCAAGTAGTCAATAGTGAGACGAAGAAAGCCGTGGAAAATATCGATCCCCACTACAGCCGCCAACTGAAACACCGCATTATCTATGCCGACGGCGAAATAGGTTACATTTCCGTGCGGATCTTCATCGTTAAAGATGATCAAGGCCATACCGTCAAGACTTACGGCATAAGTCAGGACATCACCGAGCGCAAACGAGCGGAAAAGGAGTTGAAGAAATACTCGGAGAAACTGGAGGAGATGGTGGATAAGCGCACGGCGGAGTTAAAAGAAAGAATAGACGAACTGGAGCGCTTCCATGACGCGACGGTTGAGCGTGAGCTGCGAATAAAGAGATTGAGGGAAGAGGTTGAAAGATTACAAACACAGATTCAAACAGATGAGAACACATATAAACACAAATAGATAAATATTTCAGTCAGAGAATATGTGAATACAGGAGAGCTAGAAAAATGAAGAACATGTTGCCTGTTCTGATAATAACCGGAGTCTTGGCCGTCGGGATCGGCTTTGACGTTTCCGCGAAGGTAGAGATTTCAGTGGAGGAAAATATTTCTCCGGAGGAACTTCTCTTTATGGAGATACCGGAAGTGTTCGCTTCCAGCAAGAGAATGCAGCCGGTTACCGAGGCGGCATCCAGTGTGGAAATTGTTACCGCCGAGGATATTAGACAGTCGGGTGCGACCAACATCGCCGATGTATTACGTTCGGTTCCGGGGATCGACGTAAGGGAAACCTCCGCCAGTCAGCACGTGATAGGAATCCGGGGTTTCTGCGATACCGGCCATGTTCTGGTCACCCTAAACGGAAATAATGTCTTCATGTACCACGCCAACCATATATTCCTCGACTGGATTCCGGTAGGTCTGGAAGAGATTGACCGGATTGAAATTATCAAGGGACCCGGAGCGATTTTCTATGGGGGGAACGCCTTCAGCGGTGTCATTAATATTGTCACCAAAACTCCCCTACAGCTCGAAGGGAGTCAGATCAATCTGGTGGGGGGGGACTATCATACCGTCCGGAGTAACTTTATTCACGCCCGTAGTGTTGGCGACGTTGATTTCAGCATCTCCGGTGGTTACCGGGGCGCCAAGGAATATGAAGCTCCCAAGATAGAACAGGAAAAAAAGTATTATCATGTCGCCTACGTTGCCGGGAAGGCGACCTATCACCTCGATGAAGAATCGTCTCTTACCGGCGCCGCCCGGTACTCCGAAGCTAAAAACGTGGTCAGCCGCGTCTGCAACCCGGACACCACCTTTGTTTCCCTGCGTTACGATCGGCCTGATTTCTGGGCCCGGGCCTTCTATAATAACCATCAAAAAAACTTCTGGGATAAAACCTATGAAGTAAAAGACACCAACTACGAGATTGAATGCATGCAAATCCTGAGATGGGGGGAAAATACCACCGCTCTCGGGGGATATGCCAAAAAAACCGCCTGGAAAGTGGAAGCGCTGGAAGGAGATCAAGCCGGGAACAGCGAAAAACATGACGTGGAGGATTACGCCCTCAACCTGGAAAACGAATACCGCTTCAGCGACCGGCTTTTCCTAGTTTTGGGAGGACGGGCGGAATACTATTCTCTCGAAAACTGGCTTGGTCTCGGCCGGGGCAGTATCATCTATAAGCCCGCGGAAGACCAGAATATCCGCTTTACTATCGCCAATGGTTATTACATTCCTTCCCTCTTCCAGCAGACAAATGATGGGACCGCCTACCCCTTTGCCCTGGGCAATCGCGATTTAAAGGAAGAGAAGATACTATCTTATGAATTAGCTTATTATGCCTCTATCACCCGGACCATTAAATTGAGTGCCGCTATCTTCTATAACGAATACCGGGACCTGATCGACAACACGCAATCGGGGCCGGCAGAGAATGTGGCCAATGCTTATCAACACGGGGGAGAGGTGGGGCTGAGATTTCTTATTACTGATTGGCTAACCGGTTTCGCCAACTACGCTTATCAACATATTCACCGGACCGACTTCGGCGATCTGCCGGTAGATCCGAGAAATAAAGTTAATTGCGGCTTACTGGCACTATGGGACAGATGGTCGGCCAATGTGCTTTTTAACTACGTAGATCATTACTATGAGATATATCTGACCGCCAATCCAGTATTCGGCCGCATCGCCGATGGTCCGTCACGGGTCAAATCGTACACAACCGTTGATATCCGGGTCGGCTACGATGTCTGCGATGACCTTGAATTGTATACAGCCGTCGCCAATCTCTTTAATGACGTCCATTACGAATCCAATTCGACCGGATGGTTGACATCGGATCGGATCGGTCGATTGATAACCGCCGGCATAAGCTATAAATTTTAATATGAAACTTTTGGTCGCTAACACAAGGGGCATCTTTCTTCTTTTCGCACTGGCATTTTTACATGCAGCCCTGGTGCCCACCGTTTTTTCAGACGAGCCGCTGAAAGTGGCGGTTGTTCGCTCTAAAGTAATCAAGCCCTATAATGACGCCCTTCTGGGATTCATGGATGAACTCTGGAGCAGCGGAAGAAAAATCGCGCCCGGTTACTACGATCTGGAAGAAGTCGAAGGGGAAGGAAAAGAACTGGCAGATATAATTAAGGACGAAAACCCGGATCTGGTCTTTGCCCTGGGGACTCAAGCGGCTTTATTTGCCAGGAACAATCTCAGTGACTTTCCGATAATCTTCTCCATGGTTCTCAATCCGGTAGAGAGCGGAATCGCTGAATCCTTACAAGTTCCCGGAGAAAATATAACCGGCGTCTGCTTGAATATTCCGGTTGAACTGCAATTCAAGAAGATCAAGGAGATTATACCGGATATAAAACGTATCGGGTATCTCTATGATGCGCGCAAAAAATTCGATACGAATAAAGAAGCCCGACAGGCGGCCAATAAATTAGGGCTTCAGCTTATATCAAGACCCATCTACTCCCGGAAAGATGTGCCCCAAGAATTGAGTGTACTCATAAGAGAAGCCGACTGCCTCTGGTCGGAGATCGACCCTCTGGTGTATAGTCCTCAATCGGCCCGGCATATCATCATGGAGACCCTGAAGGCCCGGCTGCCTTTTATGGCTTTCTCTTTTCCCTATGTGAAAGCGGGAGCACTTCTGGCCCTGGAGTGTAATTATTATGACATCGGCAAACAGTCCGCTCAAACAGCCATCAAAATATTGGAAGGCCGAAAACCCGGTTCCATACCGGTTGCTTTGCCAAGAGAAACCCGCCTGGCAATAAACCGGAGAACCGCTCGAACCATCGGGTTAACCATTCCCGAGAAATCTCTGGCTAAGGCCGATAAGATCTTCGGGGGGGGGGAATAGTACATGTTCGGCATCAAGACAAAAATCGGCTTGCGCGCTAAGTTCATCGTGGCCAGCGTATTACTGGTGTTATTGATAACCGTTGCCTTCAGTATCTTTTTTACCCGCCGCCAGAATATGATTATACACGCGGCTTTAAAAGAAAGAGGCGCGGCGTTGGCTATGAACCTGGCCTATAATTGCGAATATGGCGTCTTGACCGCCAACTCAATCATATTAACTAATTTGATCGACGGGGTGTTCAGACAACCCGATGTTGCGTTCTGTATTATCCGGGATACCGAGAAGAACGTATTGGCGGCGAAAGGATTGAAGGGAGAGTTAAACGCGAACATCGATGCGTTACAACCGGCACAAGCCGATGAGCCGAGAGTTCAGTCGCTACAGATTGAAGGGAAGCAAGATCATTATGTTATCACCGCACCGGTCAACACCAGGAAGGTAGATATTCCCCGGGAAGAGCAGGGCCTTTTTCTGCAGGAGGATGATTGGATTCAGGAAGCACATCTGGCGGATAAGGGCGCCGAACTGTCCGAGGAAGGCTTGTTATTTGAGGAAGAAAAATCGGATGCCGAAGAAAAAATCGGAACCGTTATTATCGGCATATCATTGGCCCATGCCGCCGGGATGGTAAGAGAGACACGGAATGCCGCCGTCGAGATAGCTTTTTTTATCGTACTCCTTTCTTCTCTGATTATCATTTTATTGTCGAGAATCTTAATCGATCCGATTAGAAGAGTGGCAGCCGGCACCGTCAGGATTGCCGGGGGAGATCTGGATTTCAAAGTTCATGTGAAGTCAGGCGACGAACTGGGCCAATTGACCGATTCTTTCAATAAGATGATAGTTGACTTAAAGAGATATCAAGATGAGTTGATAGAAGCAAAAGAGTACACAAGCAATATCATCGAATCAATGATCGATACCTTAATTGTTGTCGATCCCCGGGGGAGAATAAAAACTATCAATAAGGCTACTGTCGACCTTTTGGGTTATGAAGAAGAAGAAATCTTCGGCACGCCGATATCTGAATTATTTGTACAAGAAGACAGAAAAGAACTGGATTTTAACGGGGGGGAGAATGAAAATCCGGGTGACACAGTCAACGTTTTCCGAAATGTCGAGAAAACCTATCTGGCCAAGGACGGCCGAAGGATTCCGGTGCGCTTTTCAAGCTCTCTGATTCACGACAAGAACCGAATGCTTACGGGAATAGTCTGTGTGACCCGGGATATCACTAAACTCAAGGAAGCGGAGGAACTGGCTGAAAAACGCCGTCGGGCGCTGGAAGATCGGATCCGGAAATCGGAGAAGAGTCGCCAGGCCATGCTGTATATGGTGGAAGATCTGAACCGGACTTCCCGGGAGTTACAATCAGCCCAGGACCAACTGGTCCGATCGGAGAGACTGTCGGCCATAGGGGAACTGGCGGGGGGGGTTGCTCATGAACTCAGAAACTCACTCGGGGTCCTCACCAATGCCGTCGCCTACCTTAAGCTTGCCATCCCCATGGTCGATCAGACGGTCAAAAATAATTTCAACCATATGAAGGAAAACGTCGCCCGGGCCAACAAGGTTATCTCTGACCTCCTCGATTTCGCGCGCGATGCCCACCCGGCAAAATCGGTCTTCCCGATCTCCGCGGTGACGGATAGTGTTCTGAAGGATATGACAATCCCGGGGAATATCGAGGTAGAGAAACACTGGCCTGAAGAAGTTACCTCCCTTGTGTACGCCGACCAGGACCATGTATATCATATTATCTTTAACCTGCTAAAGAACGCCGTTGAGGCCATGGCTACACCGATTAAAAAACATCCCGGGGGGAGACTCGCAATTAACTGCCTGAGGAACGGAGAGGGAAAGGTCGTCTTCAGCGTCTCCGACACAGGTATAGGCATATCCCCGGCTGATAAAGATAAGATCTTTAATCCCTTATTTACCGGGAAGAGCTCCGGAATAGGACTGGGCCTCTCTATCTCCCGGCGCTACACTGAGTTGAACGGGGGGAGTATCGAGGCTGAGAGCGAGGAAGGGTCCGGCAGTACTTTTATCTTAACCCTTCCGGGTGGGGAATGACACACGGATAAACACAACACTTAACATGAATTAGCGCCTTCGGCGCGATTTTTTACCACTAAGACACGAAACCGCTAAAATCAAGAGGAATCTCATGACAAATAATAAATCCGTAGCCGCTCAAAAAACTAAAATCTTGATAGTTGATGACGATCGGGGATTTTTAGAGACTTTGAAGAGCGTTCTGGAACTCAAAGGGTACGAGGTAGTAGCCGCATTTTCCGGGCATGAGGCCCTCGCGACGGCCAGGGAAAGCGGATTCGACTATCTCCTGATGGATATCAGAATGCCGGGTATTAACGGAGTTGATACCTGGCTGGAGCCGAAAAAGATCCTTCCCGACACTCCCGCTATCTTTATGACCGCCTACTCGGCCTCGGAACTGGTACAGAAGGCTAAGGATAACGGAGCCCTGGAGGTTTTCGCCAAGCCCCTGGAGATGGAAAAGCTTCTTACCCTGCTTGAGAACTCGCCCCACCGGTCGCTTTTGCTGGTGGAGGATAATCTTTCCTTAAGTAAGAGTCTGAAGACATTTCTGGAATCGAAGTCCTACGATGTGGCTCTTGCCCGCACCGCCGGGGAAGCAATCCGGATGTTCGAGAAAGACCCTTCCCGGAGCGTTATCCTGGACATGAAACTTGACGGCGATTACACCGGAATGGATGTCCTGATAGCGATTAAAGAACTCAACCCCGCCGTTCTGGTAATCCTGATGACCGGCTATCTGAACGAGATGTCGGAGCTGGTGGAAAAAGCCATCAGCAAAAAGGCCTATACCTGTCTCTACAAACCATTCGATCCCGAAGAACTTATTCAAATTCTTGAAGAAGTTCGAAAAAATAAAGATGAATAATAAAGCTGGTCGTACCAGAGTTCTTATCGTTGATGATATCCTCGGACAGCGGGAGACGATCGCGGACTTCCTGGAGAAGCATGATTATGAGACGTACACAGTGGCCGATGGGCAGTCCGCGATAAAGGCCTTAAAGGAGAACCCGACCGCCGCGGCCATCGTGGATATCAAGCTCCCGGACACGTCAGGGGAGAAGCTTGCCGCCCGCTTGAACGAAATCAATCCGGATTTAGAGATAATCCTGATGACCGGTTACGCCTCCGTCGATACCGCCATCGGTGCGGTAAAGTCCAGGGTCAGCGCCTACCTGACCAAGCCGCTGGATATAGATCTCCTCCTGGCCGAGCTGAAAAAAGCGATTGAGCACCGCCGGCTGGTGTTGAGCAACCGGAAACTGGTTGAGGAACTTAAGCGGGAATTGTACGTGCGCCGCCGGTCGGAGACAGAGATCAAGCGACAGGCGGAAGAACAGACCTTACTTCTGGATACCATGGAAAACCAGGTCTGGTACCTGAAAGATATTCAAACCTACGGTATGGTCAATCAGGCGCACGCCAAGTTTCTGGGGAGGAAGAGGGAAGAACTGGAAAATAAAACACTTTCCGAAATAGTCTCCCGGGAAGAGGCGGAAGTTTGTATCGCTGGAAATGCCAAGGCTTTTAAGGAAGGTAAAACGGTGTATTCCGAGGAATGGCTGAAAAATAACCAGGGAGAACGAAGGCTTTTCTCTATCACCAAGACACCCAACATTAATGAAGACGGGAAGGTGGAATATTTGGTCTGCGTCGGGACCGATATTACCGAGAGCAAACGAACAGAAGAAACGCTGGCACGCCAGGCTCGGCAACAAGCCGAGGTAGCCCGCTTCGGACAGCTCGCGCTCTCCGGCATACCCCTGGACGAACTGTTTAATGAGGCCGTTATTTTGATCTCCCGGGTACTCAAGACGAAATACGCCAAAGTCCTAGAGCATAAGGTCGAGCTGGGGGTTCTCCTACTGCGGGCCGGCGTTGGCTGGAAAAAAGGATGTGTCGGATATAAATCGGTGCCGGACAGAGACGGTTCGCAAGGGGGATACACGCTGCTCCAGAATAAACCGGTCATTACCGAAGACATCCATCATGAAACCAGATTCTACCCCCCGGACCTGCTGCTCGACCATAACGTGGTAAGCGGTATGACGGTCGCAATTTCCGGTATCTCTCGCCCTTTCGGTATCCTCGGAGTACACACCGACCGGATACAGCGGTTCCACTCTGAAGACGCGCACTTCATGGAGGCCATCGCCAATATACTGGCCGAGGCGCTCCGGCAAAGACAGGCGGAGGAAGAGCTTTTAAACGCCCGCAAACTGGAATCCCTTGGTATTCTGGCCGGTGGTATCGCACATGACTTCAACAACATCCTGACCACCATCCTGGGAAACATCTCCTTTATCCGGACCGCCCTTAGTCCGGCGGGCGATGAGTACGAGGCGCTGGTCGATGCGGAAGAGGGATGCCGGGAAGGGAAGAATCTGACCCAACAGCTCCTCACCTTCTCCCGGGGGGGATCACCGGTCAAGAAGACGATCGATATCTCCATGGTCCTAACGGATACGGCCAGCTTCGTCCTGAGGGGTTCCAACGTATGCTGCCGTTTTGAAATTGCGCCCGATCTTCGGTCGCTTGATGCCGATGCCGGCCAACTCCACCAGGTCATTTCCAATATAATCATCAACGCCGACCACTCCATGCCGGAAGGGGGCACAGTCACGGTAAAGGCGGAGAACGTCACCATCGGCATGGAGGATAGTATTCCCCTGGAAGAAGGGGATTATGTCCGGATATCGATCTCGGACACCGGGATCGGCATAAAAAAAGAGAACATCTCCCTGATATTCGACCCTTACTTCACCACCAGTTCGACAGGGAGCGGACTGGGACTGGCCGGGGTTTACTCGATCGTAAAAAATCACGGTGGTCTGGTCACCGTGGAATCGGAGCCGGGGATCGGAACAACTTTTTTGATCTATCTCCCCGCCTCCGACAGGAAGACTGAAGCCCGGAAGAAACCGCAGGAAAATGTAGTGAAGGGGCACGGGCGAATCCTCCTGATGGATGACGATGAAATGATCCGTAATGTTGCCGGGCGGCTGATAAAGTGGATCGGGTATGAAGTCGATACCGCGACCAACGGCAGAGAAGCGATTGAGAAGTATCGGGAGGCAAAGAAAGCCGGGACTCCCTTCGATGTCGTCATCCTCGATCTGACCGTTCCGGGGGGGATGGGGGGAAAAGAAGCCCTCCCGCAACTGAAAGAGATCGATCCGGGAGTAAAGGCGATCGTCTCCAGCGGATATTCCTCCGACTCGGTTATGGCTGATTATGCGAAGGCTGGTTTTGCCGGGGTGATCCCCAAGCCTTATAAGATTTCGACCTTAAGCCGGATACTGGATAAGGTGATAAAAAACACAGATATACACAGATAAGAACACAGATACACACAGATCACCTTAGCACAGAGATCGCATGAGCAGGGCTCACGACAATGGGTTTTTATATAAGGAGGTGAGTTATACGTTGGTGGGGATATTCTATAAGATCCGGAATGAGTATGGGCCCAAGCATAAAGAGGTAGTCTACCAGAATTTGCGGGAAGAAGCTTTAATCGCTAACAATATAACCTACAGCAGAGAAGCTAGGAAAAGTTTTATTCTAACGATACAGGGAAAGTCGTCGGCACTTATGTGCCGGATTTTCTAATAGATGAAAAAATTATTGTAGAACTGAAGTCATCCCGTTATACTACAAAGATGGACGAGAAACAACTGTATCATTATCTAAGAACCAGTCCGTACGAAGTGGGATACCTGGTAAATTTTGCGACACCACAATTATACATAAAAAGAATCATCTACACCAACGACCGCAAACCGTTTTTAACGAGGCAAAAGTGATCTGTGCTCAGGCAATTTGTGTAGATCTGTGTTTTACCTGTGTTCTGATCTGTGATCTGTATCTGTGTTTAGGAGAATATCATGACACCCAACAATCAGGAAGTAAAATACAAACATCGCATCTTAATTGTTGACGACAACATCGCCTTTTGCGATACCCTGAAATCTTTTCTTGAAGCAAAATCCTATCCGGTAAGCGGGGTATATTCATCCCGGGACGCGATCGATAACTTCAAAAAAACCCCCCAGAGTATTGTTGTCCTGGACATGAAACTCGAACCGAACATCAGCGGAGCGGATGTTTATTTTGCCATAAAATCGCTCCAACCCGATGTTCGGGTGATCCTGATGACCGCTTTCAGGCAGGAGATGGACCCCATCATCGAAGAAGCTCTCCGACGGGGCGCCCGGGCCTGCCTGAATAAACCTTTTGAACCCGACGAACTGATCCGGATTATCGAAGAGATTAGCGGAAAGGATAGTAATCGGAAGTAAGGACAGTGAGCAGTAATCGGTAATCCTGAGCCATCGCAAAGGAGAGCTGATTACCATTTACCGATCACCGTTCTGATTCTCTATACTTCAACCTTTAGAGACCTGACACACTTTAGATCATAGTGAATATTATGAAGGGAAAGGCCAAAAATAAAAAAGAATTGACCGCGACCCCTGATAAACTCAAAAAGTCGGGAGAGGTCAAAAAGACAGAAGAGCAGCTGAGAGCAAGTGAAGAGAAATTTCGTGCTGTATTGGAAGCCGTTCCTGACTTAATGCTCGTTATGGATTCCGAAGGTCGCTACCGAGATATCTTTACCGATAATCTTAATCTGCTGGCTTTCCCCGTAAGCCAGTTGCTGGGGAAGACGGTCCATGAAATGATGCCGGAAAATTTTGCCCAACTACAACAGGCTGTCATCAACCAAACTCTCTCAACGGGAAAGCCTCAACATATCGAATATCCTCTTGAGATTGATGGAGTAGATCATTGGTTTTCCGCTAATGTCGTAAAATTTATTTTCCAGGACTCTGAGTGCGTGCTTTGGTCGATACGCGATACCACCAAACGCAAGGCAGCGGAGACGGCTTTGAGAGAGAGCCGGGAGCGGCTGGAGCTGGCGGTGACCGGGACCAATCTCGGTCTCTGGGACAGTAATCTTCTTACCGGGGAAGATACCCTCAATCAACAATACTCTGAGATGCTTGGCTATGAGCCGGGAGAGATCGGAAATAATTTTGAATCATTCAAAAAATTAATTCATCCCGATGACCTGCCGGAGATGACGAAGAAATTGCAGCGGCATCTGGACGGGGAGACACCCTCATATAAAGCGGAATTCCGGATGAGGGCTAAAAACGGAGAATGGAAATGGATTCAATCATCCGGGATGGTCTCCGAACGGGAGGAGAACGGCAAACCGTTGCGAATAATCGGGACCCAAAGGGATATCACTGAGAATAAACAGACGGAAGAAGCGATCGAGCGGGCCAAGAACGAATGGGAGCTAACCTTCGATACTATCCCGGATATGATAATGATTCTGGATAACCAGTACAGGATACTCCGGGCCAACCGGGTGGTGGCGGATAAGCTGGGGATTCCCATTACTGAACTTCCGGGAAAGATCTGCTATCAAGTTCTTCATGGGACGGAAGCCCCCCCCAGCTCATGCCCTCATGCTGAATTATTGAAAGATTCCCGGGAGCATACGGTTGAGATGCAGATGGCCCTTCTGGGGGGGGATTATATGATTACCGCTACCCCCCTCTTCGACCTGGAAGGGCACTCAATCGGATCGGTCCATGTCGCCCGGGATATATCCAGTTTGAAGGCGGCGGAGGTGGCTCAGCGCAAAAGTGAAGAGCGTATGGAACTCGCGATAGCCGGGGCCAATCTTGGTCTCTGGGACCAGAACATTGTGACCGGGGAGAGTATCCATAACCGTCACTGGGCTGAGATGCTCGGCTATACTCCGGAAGAGATCGAGACAGAACATATCAGCTGGGATAATCTGCTCCATCCCGAAGATTTTCTCCCCGCACTGAAAGATTTTAATGAACATCTCGCGGGGAAGACTCCCTTCTATGAGTCAGAGTTTCGGCTCAGGACTAAATCAGGGGATTGGAAGTGGATTCAATCATCGGGAAGAGTATCCGAATGGGATGACGCCGGCAAACCGCTGCGAATGCTCGGGACTCACCGTGATATCACGGATCGGAAGGAGATGGAACAGACACTCCAGGAGAACAAGGATCGACTGGAGATGGCGGTGACCGTAACCAACCTTGGCATGTGGGACTGGAACATTATAACCGGGAACTCCATCTACAGCCGGGAGTGGATCCGGATGCTTGGTTATACGCCGGAAGAGATTAAACCCCACTCCGACTCCTGGAAAAATCTGATCCATCCCGAAGACTCAGAACGGACTATGGCACTACTGAAGGAGCACTTTGAAGGGAAGACCCCTCTCTTCGAAGTAGTCCTGCGGCTGGCCACCAAAACAGGAGAATGGAAATGGATTCAATCCGTCGGGAGGATCTACGAGCGGGATAACGCCGGAGAACCATTGCGAATGATCGGAACCCACCGCGATATTACCGAGCAGAAGCTGTCGACGGAAGAATTGGGGGATTACCGCGAACATCTCGAAGAACTGGTCAATGAGCGGACCGCTGAATTGCAGTCTCTGGTTGGCGCGATGGCGGGGCGGGAAGCGAGGATGGCCGACCTGAAGGATGTCATAAAGCTGTTACGGGAACAGATTGAGGAGGCCGGGATGGAACCGGTGGCCAATGATCCGTTATTGGGAAGGAAAGAAAGTTGACCCCATTAGATAGGCTTCGCCATCTAACGGGGCAGGCGGTTGGCGGTGAAAAAACCAGCTAATTTAGGAATAACTTGAACTGGCTTTAAGGTGGGAAGATGACTCATATTTCTAATGGAACGGGGATTTTCGTATTAAATTTATAATCTTTCTCCGGGGAGAAGATTAAGGATTCAGGAAACACCATTACCTCATAACCAACAGGATTATACGGTGGCCGGATGGCCGCGATGTCCGTTTTGAGTTGGCGATAGATATCACTACCCAAAAGCATGCTGAGATGAGTCTGAAGGATTACGGAAAAAAGATGGAGGAGATGGTTGAGAAAAAGACCGCTACGCTCCGAAAAACGATAGATCTGATGTCCGGGCGGGAAGTTCGGATGATGGAACTCAAAAAGGCGATCAAGCTCCTGCGCGCCCAGATTGAGGAGATGGGGATGGTCCCGGTAGCCGATGATCCGATTAAGGAATAATGATGAGAAGGCGTAATAAAAGAACGGACGAGATACAGGAGGAACTTGTCCACCGCCAGGCGGCGGATACGGAGGCCCGAAAATTATCCCGGATCGTGGAGGCCATCCCGATGGCGATAGTTCTTACCGACATGGAAGGAAAGATCGAGTATGTCAACCCCGCTCTTCTGGCCCTGGGCGGATATTCATCCGATCGTGATATTATCGGAAAACCCATCTTTTCATTCACCAATCCGGAAGGGGTGGAGAGGCTGCGGGGAGAAGTCATTCCGGCATTATTGACCGGCGAGACCTGGCGGGGGGAGATGGGGGTGAGGAATGAAGACGGATCATTTATTCCGTCCGAGATGGTCACCAGCCTGATCACCGATCGAGAGGGAAATCCTGAATATTTGCTGGCCAGTTTTATTGATATGACCGCCCCCAGAAAGGCGGCGGCGAAATTGATAAAAAGTGAACACCGTTACCACCGGCTGGTCGATTCGGCCAACAGCTATATCTTTACTATCTTCTTCGAGGATGGTCAACCGGTCCGGTCCGTTCACAACCCAACCTGCCTGACCGTGACCGGATATACCCCCGGTGAGTTTGAGGCGGATTTTAATCTCTGGTCCGAGATGGTGCCGGAGGAGGACCGCGGAATCATCCGGAAGCAGTCCTCCCGTCTTCTAGCCGGAGACGCTCCCGAGGAGATCGAATACCGGATCAAGCGGAAAGATGGGGAAATCCGGTGGGTCTTGGCTACAGTAGTTCCCACTTACGACGGACAGGGGAATCTGGTCTCATTCGACGGACTGGTCCGTGATATAACCCAGCAGAAACTGGCGGAGGATAAACTGAACGAATACGGGGAGAAGTTGGAAGAGATGGTTGATAAAAAGACCGCGGCACTGCGGAAGACGGTCGATCTGATGGCGGGGCGGGAAGTTCGGATGTTAGGACTCAAAAAGGCTATCAAATTATTACGGGGACAGATTGAGGAGATGGGGATGATCCCGGTAGCCAATGATCCGTTGAAGATGGGCAGCAGGCAGTAGGCAGTAGAGGGTCCCGTGTGTCACATATATATCACATCCCCCCGGGTTTATCCCCGGGGAATGAAAGTTCAATAAGCTAATCGAATGGAACAAAGCCAAAAACGGCCCCTGCTGCCATACGCGCGATGAGGGAAATCTTGGACCATTCAATACTATTGGGATGGATTTAATGGTGAAATCGAGAGACGGGAGTTCAAGGATTTCACAGACAATAATATAAATAGTTTCATAAGAGAACGAATTATGACTGATAACATTAATAAATCCACCCTTGACCAGGTGCTCATTAACGGTCTGGCATTAGGGGTTATTATCATAGACCGGGAATACCGGATCAAGCACTGGAATCTATGGATGCGCCAGCACACCGGTATCCCGGAAGATCAGGTAGAAGGTCTCTCCATCCTTGAAAAATACCCCTCAATCATAGAACGGAATATGGACGTCTACCTGAATAACTGCTTTGAAAATAACGCGCCGGTTTTCCTCTCTCCTGTTTTCCATCAGAATCTGATTCCCATTACGATCACCCTCAACGGAAAAGAACAACAGATGATTCAGAACGTCAAGATCTTCCCTCTGGGAGTCGAGAAAGAGACTTCGCAGATTATCATCATAATCGAAGATCTGACGGGACAGATCTTTCATGAACAGGAAATTATGCGATTGAACAGACTGTTACGAGGAATTCGAAATATAAATCAATTGATTACCCAGACGGATTCCAAGGAAGAGCTGCTTGCCGGCACCTGCAGAGTAATGGTGGAAGAGATTGGGTACTCATTTGCCTGGATCGGATTTGTCAATGAGGATGATCCCGGGATTGAACCGGTAGCCCAGGCCGGCCTCGACGTTGAGGTTTTTGCCAGCATGAAAGAGAAATGGAATAACCCGGAATATGACTGGGGAGGGGCCGACGCGGCGGTAAAAACGGGGGAAGTCCAGGTCCTGGAGAATATCCAGGAGATTCCGGAACCCATCCCCTGGCTGGCAGCCACGGAGATCTCCGGTTTAAAGTCAGCCTGTTCGGTTCCCCTGATCGCTGATGGCATAGTTTACGGTGTTCTGACAGTTGACTCCGCGGAACCAAATATATTCCAGGCAGAAGAAGTCCGTTTACTGGAAGAAATATCTGGGGATATAACCTTCGCGTTAAAGGCATTAGATGATCGGAAGAAACGCCGGAGGGCGGAAGCAGAGCTGCACAAGAGTGAGGAACGGTTCCGGACCATCTTTGAAACAGCCCAGGACTGGATCTTCATCAAGAACCGGGAATCGGAATATGTGTTTGTCAATCCGGCCCTGGTGAAACTATTTGATATTTCGGCTCCAGAACTGATCGGACAAACAGATTCTGTTATTTTTGATAGAGATAACGTCGAAAAAATCCAGAACTCTGACCATCTCGTTCTGGTCGGAGAAACCATCACAGATGAGACTATCATCCAGTCCGACGGCAGAACCCGAATATTCAATGTGATAAAGGTTCCCCTGAAGGACGGCAGTGGATCCATAATCGGAATCTGCGGCATCGGCCGCGATGTTACCAACCAGAAACAGGTCGAGAAGGTTATGAAGGAACATCATGATCTTCTCAAGAAAGCGGTAGAGGAACGCACCGCGGAGCTGGAGAGCCGGGTCCGGCAGGCGGACTCGCTCAACCGGGGGATGGTCAACCTGATGGAAGACTCCCGAGAAATCTACCTGCAACTGGAGAACACATCCCAGGCGCTGGAGGAAGCGAATACCGAACTGGAGTCCTTCGCCTACAGTGCCGCCCACGATCTTAAGGCCCCCCTCCGGGCGATCGAAGGCTATTCTCAGGCGGTACTTGATGATTACGGCACCCGTCTGGATGATGAAGGTCGTAATTACGCGAACAGGATTACCGGTGTCTGCCATCGGATGGCCGGTCTGATCGACGACCTGCTGGCTTACAGTCATCTCAGCCAGAGTGAGATCCGGATGAAGCCGATTGAACTCGCGCCACTAATCGATAAGGCACTGGAAAATTTGGAGAACAGGATTAAGGAAACATCGGCCCGGATTGAAGTGGAAGATCCGCTTCCCCTGGTCATGGCCAACCGTTCCATCCTGCTTCAGTTAGTGGAGAACCTGATCTCAAACGCGCTCACCTTTGTTACTCCCGGGGTAGAGCCTAAAGTAAGGATCCGGACCCATCTAGAGGATGGGATGGTTCGTCTCTGTGTGGATGACAACGGGATCGGGATCAGTGAGGAGGATCGGGGCCGTATATTCCAGGTATTTGAGCGACTTCACGGAATCGAGACCTATCCTGGAACCGGGATCGGCCTTGCCATCGTCCGCAGAGGAGTGGAGAAGATGGGGGGACGGGTAGGATTAGAGTCAGAGTCCGGAAAAGGGAGCACATTCTGGATCGAGTTGCCTGAGGGGAAAAAACAAACAATTGAGAAAGTGACGGTCGAACTACCTTCATAGGTAGTACCTACTCGAAAAGGTATTTTCAATTTTTTGTGTTCAAAAAACTAAATATTCACCACGAAGGTCACGAAGAACACGAAGAGAAACAAAGAAAACTATGTAATTTCTCCTGTTTTTTCAAATTCCTTCGTGAACTTCGTGTTCTTCGTGGTTAAAAAGGCTTTTAGAACAAGGGCTAGGTACTACCTGCTCGAAAAAGTATTTAATAATTTTTTGCGCTTAGAAAACTATATGACTGAGAACCACTTTAGATTATTTAGACGGGATTGAGAGCGGGACAAATCCAAATAGGTAAATTCGCATGAAGGGAGCTGATTTATTATGAATACATCATTCAATGGGATCACAGCTGAAGAACCGGCCAAACCACTGCGAATCATGCTGATTGATGATGATCCGAACGACCGAGCACTGGTGATTAGAGCTCTTAAGAAGGACTTTCCGGGGGTTCTGGTCGAGGAGGTTATCGAAGCAATCGGTCTGAAAAAAGCTCTGGATGATCATAACTTCGACCTGGTAATCACCGATTATCATCTCTACTGGACAAACGGGCTTAAGAATCTGATGGCGATAAAGGAAAGGTATCCCGACTGCCCGGTAATCATGTTTACCGGCACCGGGACTGAAGAGGTGGCCGTGGAGGCGATGAAGGCCGGGCTGGATGACTATGTTCTCAAGGCTCCCAAGCACTTCGGCCGGCTCCCGGCCACAATCCGCTCCCTCCTGGCACATGCTCATCAGCGGGAACTGGCCATTAAGGCGGAGAAACATGTCCGCCAACTTCAGAAGATGGATTCACTGGGAGCACTGGCCGGCGGCATCGCGCATGATTTTAACAATATAATGACCGCTATCGCAAGTTACGCCGAATTGGCTCTCATGCAGATAAAGGAAGACTCTCCGGCGTATTCCGATATTCAAGGGGTTATTACAGCGACCACCCGAGCCATCACCCTCACCAAACAGCTTTCATCTTTCAGCCGGAAACAGGAAGTAAAGATGAAGAACGTTGACTGTAACGCCATGATCTCAAATATGAAGCAGATGCTCGGGCGTTTAGTCAGGAAAAATATCGTCATCAAGGAGGAGTTTACCTCTGAGTCGACCCTGGTTATGGCTCATCCGGGAGAACTTGAGCAGGTTCTCATGAATCTAGCCATAAACTCAAGGGATGCCATGCCGGATGGAGGGGAGTTGACCATCCGAACCGAAGTCGTCCATCTTCCGCTCCCGCAACCCGGGCCGGAATCGGGGATGGCGCCGGGACCGCATATAATGATCCTGGTCAGCGACACCGGGAACGGAATGGACCGTGCAACAATGGCCCATGCCTTTGAACCGCTCTTTACCACCAAGAAGGATGGAGAGGGATCGGGATTTGGACTCTCCATCGTCTATGGAAATATTACCCGCATCAGCGGCTATATCGATGTAGATAGTACACCGGGCGAGGGAACAACCTTCCGGATTCTTCTACCACGGGCGGGGTGAGGGAAAAGAAGGTTGTCAGTTGACAGCCATGCCCGCCGACCTGTCCGACATAGCCTTGGCGAAGTCGGAAGCCTTGGCGAAGGTTGGTTGTCGGTTGACGGCAGAAAAATTAGCTAAGTTTGGATCGTTTGTTTACAGTTTTTAAATTCGCGAAATTTCTCCGCCCCGAAGTTGTAATCGGGGGCGTAATTCGTAGTTCATAAAGAGGGAGCGGTGAGGAAGCAATTAGTGTGAATTAGTGTAATTAGTGGACAGAAAAGGGGCCGAGGTATGGGTGGTGCAACCAGAGAAAGTGACAACTTAAAATCAGGAAGTGAAAAGGACGAAAAAGACAAGGGACGTTGGACTAAGGGGCAATCGTCCATCGCAAAAGGGGTTATAATGGGTTTGTCTAAAATCTTCTTATCAATATTTATCTGCTTATTCCTGACAAGTCCCGCCGGGGGCGAGGAGGGTGGCCGCATCTACCGGATCGGGGTCCTGGCCAAGCGGGGCACGACACATTGCCTCGCGAAATGGACCCCCACCGCCCATTATCTTACTGACTGGATAGATGACGCGTCTTTCATCATCATCCCCCTCGGATTTGATGAGATCTTCCCCGCGATAGAAGGCCAAAAGGTGGACTTCCTACTGGCCAATCCCGCCCTTTACATGGAATCATCGGTCCGTTTCGGGGTTGAGCGGATCGCGACTCTCAACAACCTCAGAAACGGGAAACCATACCCGGTCTTTGGCGGCGTGATCTTTCGCCGGGCCGACCGGGACGGGATTCGCGGCCTCGACGACTTGAAGGACAAGCACTTTATCGCGGTTGACTGCAACTCATTCGGGGGCTGGGATGTCGCCTGGCGGTTGTTAAAAAATCACGGCATCGATCCTTTCCGGGACTTCTCCGAACTCTCTTTCGGCGGCACGCACGACGCGGTCGTCTACGCGGTCCGTGATGGAGAGGCTGACGCCGGGGCGATTAGGTCCGATACCCTGGAACGACTGGCCCAGGAAGGAAAGATCAGGCTCGACGACTTCCAGGTTATTCATCAAGCAGAAGCCAGAACCACTTTCAAAGATTTTCCCTTCCTGCTTAGTACCCGCCTCTACCCGGAATGGCCTTTTGCCCGATTGAATCATACCCCCCGCTCCCTGGCCAAGGAACTATCCCAGGCGCTTTTCAGCATTAAGCCCGACACCCCAGCCGCCATTACCGGACATTACTATGACTGGAGCATTCCTCTCAATTATCAGCCGGTGCGGGAATGCTTGATGGAATTAAGGATTCCTCCGTATCAACATCATAATGAACTTACCATTATAGATATTATTACCTGCTATCTCTATTGGCTGATCGGTATAGCCTTTCTATTAATTTTCATGCTGGTGGTAATTATCAAATTAATCCACTCCCGGAAGTGTTTAAACGATGAGATCATGGCGCGGGAGAAGATCAAGAAAGAACTCATGGAGAGCGAGGAGCGACTGGAACAGGCCGTGACCGGCACCAATCTTGGTCTGTGGGATGAAGATATTGTAACCGGGAAGAGCTCCCGAAACCGGCAGTGGTTCAAAATGATTGGCTATACCACGGAGGAGATAGATCTGAGAATCAACGCGTGGACAGAATTAATTCACCCCGATGACAGGCCAATGGTAATGAGTAAATATAATGATCATATCTCCGGAAAGACACCCTTATATGAAGCGGTCTTCCGGATGAAAGCAAAAACCGGGGGGTGGAAATGGATTCAATCAGTCGGGAAGGTCTCTCATCGTGATGCCGACGGTAAGCCTCTGCGGATAATAGGTACGCATCGGGATATTACCGCCCGCAAGCGGGTGGAAGAGGAGTTCCGGGAAAGTGAAGAAAGACTGGACCTGGCGGTGACCGGAGCCAACCTCGGGCTGTGGGACAATAATCTTATTACCGGAGAAAACATCGTCAATAAACAATATGCCGCGATACTTGGTTATGAAGAAGGAGAGGTAGGGACGAATTCCGAATCATTTCAAAAGTTAGTTCATCCCGATGACCTGCCGGAGATGATGAAATTTTTCCAGCGGCATCTGGATGGGAAGACCCCCTTCTATGAAGCGGAGTTCCGGATGCGGACCAAGACCGGGGGGTGGAAGTGGATACAATCAGTCGGGAGAGTTTCCGAACGGGATGAGAAGGGCAAACCGTTGCGGATACTCGGGACCCAGCGGGATATCACCGATCGGAAGCGAGGAGAAGAGGTGCTCAAAAAGGCCAAGGAAGAAGCGTTTGCCATGAGCAATAAACTCCAGGAGGCGATCAAACAGGCCAACCGGATGGCGATCGAAGCGAATAGCGCAAATCGGGCCAAGAGTGAGTTCCTGGCCAATATGTCTCACGAAATCCGGACCCCCATGAACGGTGTCATCGGGATGACCGAGTTGTTGCTGGATAGCGAACTAACAGACGAACAGCGGGAGTTTGCCGGAATGATCAATTCCAGCGCGGATGCCCTTCTCCAGATCATAAATGATGTTCTCGACTTCTCCAAAATTGAGGCCGGCAAGCTGGAATTGGAGATGATCGACTTTGAACTCCGACCAGTAATAGAAGAAACGGCTGAGATTCTGGCGTTACTCGCTCGCCAAAGAGGGAACGAACTGACCTGTCTGATATCGGATGATCTGCCATACATACTCCGGGGTGACCCCGGACGCCTCCGACAGATCCTGATCAACCTGATCAACAACGCGATCAAGTTCACCGAGAACGGAGAGATCGCTATTCGGGTTGACCGTCAACCGTCAACCGTCAACCGTCAACCATCATCCCCTCCCCCGTCAACCGTCAACCGTCAACTGTCAACTATCCTTTTCTCCGTCACCGATACCGGAATCGGAATCCCAAAAAACAAACAGGTCCGCCTCTTCAAATCTTTTTCCCAGATTGACGCCTCTACCACTCGCAAATACGGAGGGACCGGCCTGGGATTGGCCATTGCCCAACAACTGGTCGGGATGATGGGGGGAGAGATCGGGCTAAAAAGCGAGGAAGGCAGGGGATCAACCTTCTGGTTCACGGCTGTCTTCGAAGAGCGACCCGAGCGGAGAAAGCAGCCACGGATAATTACGGTCAACCTGGAGGGAAAACGCATCCTGGTCGTCGATGATAATCATACCAACCGAACAATAGTCAGCACCTACCTGATCAAGCGGTCTGCCCGTGTCTCCACCGCCGCCGGGGGGGAGGAGGCTATTCAGTTGCTCAGGGAAGCAAACGCGGCTGGAGACCCATTCCACCTGGCCCTTTTAGATATGATGATGCCCGGAATGGACGGAGAGGCCCTGGGGCGGGCGATCAAGGACGACCCGATACTCCGGGATACTACGATCCTGGTCATGCTCAGCTCCGATACCTGGCGAAGCAACAGTAAACGCCTGAAAGAGATCGGATTTGCCGCTCACCTGACCAAACCAATCCGACCTTCCCGGCTCTTTGAACGTCTGGCCGCTGCTCTGGGTCAGGCAGTCACCGAAGCCGACATCCGGCAAAAAACGACTTTTCCCGCCATGGAGGCCAGGATGGTTAAAAAGTCAGCCGGGCCGGCCCGGATTCTTCTGGCGGAAGATAACCCGGTCAACCAGATGGTTGCCCTCAAGATGATCGAGAAACTCGGCTACCACGCTGATATCGTCACCAACGGCAAAAAAGCTCTTCAGGCCCTCGAACTAATTCCTTATGAACTGGTACTGATGGACTGCCAGATGCCCGAGATGGACGGTTTCGAAGCTACCCGGAAAATTCGGGAGTACGAAGCAGCTCAGGAGATCAAGAAATCAGGAGCTCAGGCACCCAGTCGAAAGCCAACCACTCCCCACTCCCTACTGTCCACTGCCCATATCCCCATTATCGCCATGACCGCCCATGCCCTGCACGGAGACCGGGAACGATGCCTGAATGCCGGGATGGACGACTACATATCCAAACCTGTCAAACAGGCGGTCCTGGCGGCGGCCATAAAAAAATATCTCCCCCCGGGAGAAGTCCGGATCCAGACCATTCTGATCGTCGACGATGATGAGAACATCTGCTCAATCTGCCGCAGGATCCTTGAGGAGAATGGCTACACTGTCCGGGTAGCCGCAGACGGACGGAAGGGACTGGAGTTGATCGAACAGAGCATTCCAGACCTTCTTCTCCTGGATCTCAACCTCCCGAAGATAACCGGCCCCGAACTCCTCAGAACGCTCCGTGAGCGTGAACTCCCGATAATGATAGTACTGATTACCGCCTTCGGAGACTCGACGATGATGGAGCAGGCCATGGAGTTCGCTCCTTTTACAGTTCT
>Ga0222666_1000062_pt1 | contig 88460 bp, 83 predicted proteins | sample AntAcemetagen655_FD_181710 | JGI IMG/M metagenome (GOLD analysis project Ga0222666, IMG submission 181710) | Saline water microbial communities from Ace Lake, Antarctica - #655 | ecosystem: Environmental > Aquatic > Non-marine Saline and Alkaline > Saline | place: Antarctica: Ace Lake...
CAATGCCCGATGTGGGGGCTGATGAATATCACTAGGCTGGCAGTTGCCGGCGCAGTACCTTAAAAGGCCGGCTGTTTTGTAACGCGTAAAATAGAGAAATTAAAACCAGTGGTTTAAAAACCCATGGAGGGCAAATGATGAAAAGACGAACCCGGTATGGCAGCATGATCGTTCTGCTGACGCTCTTCGGATGGCTGTGGGCCTTGACGGTGAGCGCGAATGTTCTCGTGCAGTGCCCGGGCGATACAAACGGGGACGGCATATCCGAAGATCCCAACATTGTCTGCAGAAGTATTACCGGTGGCGATGGCTACACGACCATGGCCGACGGTCTTGGTCTGTATATTTTCAGTTTCGGGGATGCTGACGGTGTTCCGGCCGATAGGGTCATTGCCGATTTGACGCTCAAAGCCCAGTTACCCGCTCCCACCATTGTACTGAAGCAGGGTCAAGAGCTCTATCTGACCATGACCAACGTGGGAATGGCGGTCCGGCCGGATCTGTTTGACCCCCATACCGTTCACTGGCACGGTTTTCCCAATGCGGCCCCCATCTTTGACGGTCTGCCGGAGCCCTCACCCTCGGCCAACATGGGGAACAGCATGACCTACTATTATAACGCCGTGGTTCCCGGTACCTATTTTTACCACTGTCATGTGGAGGCGGCCGAACATATGCAAATGGGAATGATCGGTAATCTCTGGGTGACACCGAAACAGGACGGCACGTCTATTGGCGGGTTCACGAAATTTGCTTACAATGACGAGGACGGTTCCACCGGATATGATGTGGCATTTCCCCTTCTGCTCACCGGTTTTGATTCCTTTTTTCACATTGCCAGTGATACGGTTCAGGCGCTCCCTTTTGCTGCCATGTTCGATGAATACCCCATGATTAACGGCAGGGGATACCCCGATACCATTAATCCCAATGATATTTTGAACCAGGAAGGATTTGGGGCACAGAAGATCCCATCGCTGATTACCGCCACTGCGGGGCAGCGGATTCTGTTGCGTGTCTCCAATATTTCAACCACCCACCAGTACACATTTGCCACGACGCTAGGGGTCCCCATGAAAGTGGTGGGAAGGGGTGCTGCCCTGTTAAGGGGGCCGGACGGAAAGGACACTTCCATGACGGTGAATGTGCTCAACGTAGGCGGGGGTCAGGACTACGACGTGATACTCGATACCAGCGGTGTGGCGCCGGGAACCTATTTTCTTTACACCACGGATTTGGCGAATCTGTCAAATGGCGACCAGGAACGCGGCGGCATTATGACGGAAATTGTTATCAACCCCCTGTAGCGACCTTGTATGAGGAGGAAACGAATGGATAGGATCGGAAAACAGCACCACATCCGGGTGGTTCTTTTGATAGGCGCTCTCTTGTTATTCTTTGGAACCGGTGCTCAAGGGGCCATCGTCGGTATCAGCGGAAACAGTTTCAACCTTGTGGCCAAACAGGATGTGATCGTCACATCAGACGGCGACAGTACGATTATATGGGGTTACGCGGTCACCAATGCCGGCGGCGAGACCGGGCGCGCCCAATACCCGGGACCGACCCTTATTGTTATCGAGGACGTGCCTGTGACCATCACCCTCTCAAACGAGCTGCCTAATGAGTCGGGCAATGCATCCATTGTTTTTCCCGGGCACCAGGTAACGGCTACAGGTGGCGTTGATGGGTTGATGACCCAGGAGGCGCGACAGGCCCATTTAAAACCCACTAACGCAGAAAAACAAGTGACCTATACCTTCACCCCAACCGAACCCGGCACCTACCTGTACCGCAGCGGTACCCGGGCTGATCTTCAAGTGGAGATGGGGTTGTTCGGCGCCTTGATTGTTCGACCGGCTGCCACGCCTGCCGGTGGTGACCCTGCAAAGAAATACGCCTATAACCATGTTGACAGTGAATACGACAGGGAGGTTCTCTATCTGATGTCGGAGACGGACCCCATCATCCACAGGCAGGTGGAAGAAAGGCAGTGGAATCTGATCGATTTTACCAAATATTTTCCCACCAACTGGTTTATAAACGGCCGCAACTATCCGGATCTTTTGGCAGAGAATAATGTTCCCTGGCTGCCGACGCAGCCCTATAACTGCCAGCCGAGGATGCATCCCGGTGAAAAGCTTCTCATTCGGTTTATCGGCGCGGGAAGACAAACGCATCCCATGCATTTTCATGGAAACGATTTTGAAACCATTGCCGCTGACGGCAGGCTTCTCTCCAGTGCACCGGGGGCCGGGCCGGATCTGGCGTGGCAGGCCACCACCATCAAAAGCATTCCGGGCCAGACGGCGGACCTGGTCTGGGGATGGACCGGCAAGGAACTGGGGTGGGATATTTACGGCCATTCACCTGAAGATCCCCTGGAACCTTATGAGTATGCGCCCAATCACGGTAAACCCTTTCCGGTGGTTTTGCCGCCACGGGATGCGGTGACCTATGGCGCTTTTTACTCGGGGAGTCCTTTTCTGGGCGGCGAAGGGGAGCTGCCGCCCGGTCACGGAGGTCTGAACGCCGCCGGGGGATATTTCTACATGTGGCACTCCCATACGGAAAAAGAGTTGACCAGCAACGACATCTGGCCGGGGGGTCTGATAAGCTTTATGATCGTCGAACATCCCGATGTGCCCATTGACTAAACCATTGAGGGAGGATTTCAGTATGTTCTCGAAAAAAGTAATCGGATTTCAGGGGTTGTTCGTATTTCTGTGTCTCCTGACGATCATGGCGGGTCAGGCGGTAGCCGCCGAATATTGGTTGCAGGTCGGCGCTGCCAACAAGACCATGGCGGACGGGAGCAGGGTTCCCGTATGGGGGTTCGGACTGGACCCGGATAAAAACCTGACAACCGCGGACGGCGCTATTTCCGTACCCGGACCGACCCTGCGGGTGGCGCCGGACGATAATGTCCTGATCATCCATCTTAAGAATAATCTCAGTGAACCGGTTTCCCTGAATATTCTCGGGCAAAGACTGACCAATAACAGCGGACCGGTCTGGACCAACTTTCCGGCTGATACCGAGACGTGGATCGGCGCGAGACCTGCGGGCAACTACACAGCCAGGGTCCGTTCTTTTACCCATGAAACCCAGCCCGGCCAGGTGGGAGAATATCGATGGGAGTCCTTTCGGCCCGGGACGTACCTGCTTCAGAGTGGAACGAACCCGGCCAAACAGGTCCAGATGGGGATGTTTCTCCCGGTGATCAAAGACACGGCCCAGGGATTTGCCTATGCGGATGTGCCCTACAACTTTGAATTGATCGTTATTTTCCACGAAATTGACCCGACCATCCAAAACGCCATTGCGGCCGGGACGTACGGGGCCGTCCCCAACGCCACCATCGGCAGCAGCGTTCTTTACGAGCCGAAATATTTTCTGATGAACGGCATGTCCTACCCGGATAAAGGGCTGCTGAGTATCAATGGGACAGAACCCCTTTTTCAGGGTGAGCGCCTTCTCATCAGGTTTCTCAATGCGGGTCTTGAAACCCATGTGCCCCAGCTGCTGGGGTTGTACATGACCCTGTGGTCGGAAGACGGCAACAGATTGCAGTATCCCAGACAGGAATACGGATTCGAACTGGCGACGGGAAAGACAGCGGATGTTATCGTGGTATCCCCCAAAAATCCGCCCTGGCATTATCCGCTCTACGATGGGAAACTGAATCTTACCAACAATGGGGCCTATCCCGGAGGGATGTTTTCTTACATCAGATCATCAGTTCCTGAACATCTGGGAGCTGAGACCGTACAATAGGGAATCATATGACCCTCAGATTTACGATGCAGCAAAAGGCATTTTTTATCGCAACCGTGTTTTTTCTCTCGGTTCTGTCTCTACTGCTCCGGCCGGTTATGTCTTTCAGCGAGGAACCCGGTCCTGCGGTAAAAAGTGCGGTTCCCGGTAACAAGTACAAGGTTCTGGAGGACCGCTGGGGGGTGAGACCGGCATCCATTCGCCTCACCGCCAGTGACTATTTTGTGGATTTCAGGTATTTGATCACGGATCCTGAAAAGTCAAAGGCCCTGCTCAGCCGCAGCAAAGAGAACAGGGAGGTTTATCTTCTGGTCCAGAAAACCGGAAAGAAATTCCCCGTTCCCTTAACCAAGGTGGGACCGTTACGTTCCACCACGCTCAGCCCCAAAAAAGGCCGCCAGTATACCATCCTTTTTTCCAACGTGGGAAAATCAATCAAAAAAGGGGACAAGGTTTCGGTGGTCATCGGAAAGTTCAAGGTCGAAAATCTCACAGTGGAATAAAAAACAGCCTTGACACATCAAAGATAGTTATATTACGCTGTTGCCGCTCATTGGTTTCTGTTTCGCCCAATCTATTTTTTCAATTCATTTTCTTTACGGTAAGGAGGCTCTCTGTCATGAAAAAGTCTTTTGTCTTTGCACTGTTTCTACTGCTCCCGTTGTCACTTATCCTCTCTCCGGTCCAGAGTGCTGAACCACCCGCCGGTGATATCATTAAAGCACCCTCGTGCCCCCTGTGCGGCATGGACAGGAATAAATTTAATTTTTCAAGGACCTTTATCGTCTATGATGACGGGTCTACCTTTGGAGGGTGTTCCCTTCATTGCGCGGCCATCGACATGGCCGTGAATATCGATAAGGGCCCTGTTGAGATCTGGGTTGGAGATTACAACACAAAGAATCTTATCGACGCTGAAAAGGCTTTCTGGGTCATCGGCGGAAAGAAGATGGGCGTTATGACCAAAAGAGCAAAATGGGCTTTTGGGACAAAAGAAGCGGCTGAGAATTTCATAGCCCAGTACGGCGGAAAGTTGAGCAATTTTGAAGGCGCTGCGGAAGCGGCTTATGAGGATATGTATCGGGATACCCGGATGATTCGGGAAAAACGTAAGATGAAGCGCATGAGGATGAAGCAGAAAGGATCATGATCAGGAATTTTACGGTTATCGGTTGAAAAACCGGGAGATGGGGAGGAAGTACGAATTGTGAAAGTCTCCAGGAAAACACGTCGGGACCAGGGTAAAGGGATGCCCGCTCAAAAGGTGTTTGGAATCGGGTGGGTCGCAGGGATTTTGATTTTCCTCTTCTCGGCCGGTTTCGCACTGGCTCTGGACCCGGCCCCCGTTAAGCCCTCTAAAAAGGATAAATGTCCTGTCTGTGGTATGTTTGTCTACAAGTACCCCGACTGGGTGGGAGAGGTCATTTTCAACGATGGCACAGTGGCTTTTTTTGATGGGGCCAAAGATCTTTTCAAGTACTATTTCGATCTCAAGAAATACATCCCCGGAAAGACCCAAAAGGATATCGCGGCCATTTATGTTACGGAATATTACGACCTGAAACTGCTGGATGCCCGGAAAGCCTTCTTCGTCATCGGGAGCGATGTGTACGGTCCCATGGGAAGGGAGCTGATCCCCTTTTTCACCAAAGAAGATGCCGAAGCATTCAAAAAGGATCACAACGGGACGCGGATATTGGTTTTTAAAAAGGTTACCCCGGCGGTCATCAGGAAGTTGGATGATTGAGCATCCCCCATGAGGAAATCGACCCTATACCTCCTCTACATCACCCTGAATGGTTCAATCCTTTTTTTTCTTTTATGTGCTCATCCCGCCCTTACGGCCAGGACCCACCAAAGCCGTATCACAGCAGAAAAAAAGCTGGTTAGGACTTTGGGAATAACGGACCTGTGCCTTTTTACAGAGGCACGCTATACGCGGCATCCCTCCCAGTCGGATCTCCATTCGGCCTTTCAGGATCATCCGATGGCATTGGAACATTTCCCATCAGGATCATTTGTTTCCCCCCCGCATCGCCTGAAGGAATCCGGGCCATGAGCTGGATTGAACGTCAAAGATCTTTTCTGGACTTCACCCTTTCCGCCCTCCTCAGGCGAAAATGGAAAAATATCTCTCTGGTGCTGGTCTATACCCTGATGGTTTTCCTCATTTCGTCGGTCGTATTCTTTACCAACGGGCTTCGGTATGAAGCAGAGACCATTTTAGAGGATTCTCCCGAGATGATTGTGCAGCGAATCGTTGTAGGCAGGCAGGCGCTTGTTCCGCTTCATTACGCAAAAGATATTAAGAAAATACGGGGCGTCAGGCGGGCCAAACCGCGCCTGTGGGGCTATTACTACCACCCTGCTGCCCAGGCCAATTATACCCTTATGGTAAAGGATGATTATGCCTATGGAGAAGGAACCGTGGAAGTGGGGGCAGGTGTCACAAGAACCTGGGGGACCGTGCAAGGGGATCAGCTCTATTTCAGGACCTTTGACGGAGAAGCCCTTGAATTGCGGATCGTCAAAACCTTCACGTCATCCAGCGAACTGGTGACATCCGATTTAATCGTCATGAGTGAAGCGACATTCAGACGTCTGACCGGAATTCCTGAGGGGTTTGCCACCGATCTGGCGGTCACCATTCGAAATCCCCGCGAATCCGCCACCATTGCGGAGAAGGTGTCCCTGTTACTTCCCGATACCCGTTGCATACTGAAAGAGGAGATTCTCAGGACCTACACGGCTTTGTTCGATTGGCGCGGTGGTTATACGATTGTGCTGCTGGTGGGGGCTTTTCTGGCTTTCCTCATCTTCGCCTGGGACAAAGCCACCGGACTGAGTGCAGAGGAACGGCAGGAGATCGGGATTTTGAAAGGATTGGGGTGGGATACCTCGGATATATTGATGATCAAATTCTGGGAGGGGTGTGTCATCTCACTGACGGCGTTTCTTCTGGGGGTCTCCACCGCCTATGTCCATACCTTCATGGCTAGAGCACCCCTTTTTGAACACGCCCTGAAAGGCTGGGCCACCCTCTATCCGGCCTTCCAGCTCAAACCGACCGTGGATGCTTACCAACTGGCGGTTCTGTTTTCCCTGACAGTCCTGCCCTATTCATTCGTCTGCCTTATCCCTGCCTGGAAATGGGCATCCAGTGATCCGGCCGCGGTCATGAAACAAGGATAACCTTGACCCATTTCGGGCTTTTGCTTATAGTAAACCCCAAGAAGCATCTGTTCATTTTAAAGCCGAATCGAAACGGTTCATGCTGAGCGAGGATTTCATGCTGAAGGATATTTACGAGCGGATCTGGGATCTGGCGCGACCTTATCTCAACACCAGAAAGAATGATATTCACACGGAGATTTCAACAAACCTTGCTCAGCAACTGCTGGTGCAGGAAGGGGGAGAAGAAGATATCGTGATTCCGGCCATTATCCTCCACGATGTGGGGTGGAAGGCGGTGCCGGAGGATGTTCAGCTGAAGGCCTTCGGCCCCAAGACCACCATGCCGGAATGGAATCGCGTCCACGAAGTTGAAGGGGCAAAAATTGCCGGCGATATTCTTCGAAAAGTCAACTATCACGAAGATAAGGTTCTGGAAATCCAGGAGATTATCAAAGGGCATGACTCCCGAAAAGAAGCCGTTTCACTCAATGACAGTGTTGTTAAAGATGCCGATAAACTATGGCGATATTCCGAAACCGCCATTCGCAGTATCCAGATGGGTTTTGGGCTCACGTTTAAAGAGTGTATCAACAGGTTGCGCAAAAATCTTGAGCCCTGGTTCTTAACGAAATCCGGAAAACGGATGGCGGAAAAAGAGTTGGAAGAGCGCATGAAGGAGCTTAAAAAAAGCGGGTCCGGAGATGTAAAAACACCCGTTCATCAACCCATGACCGGATAGGAGGAAAAAAAAGATGAAAGTGCTGATAGTCTATTATTCCCTGTATGGACATGTGCATCAAATGGCGGAGGCGATTGCCGAAGGGGCGCAAAAAGTTGTGGGAGCCCGGGTTGAAATGCGCCGGGTTCCCGAAACTTTGCCCCATGAGGTGCTGGAAAAAATGGGTGCGGTGGACGCGCAGAAAGCCCTTGCCCACATTCCCGTCTGCAAAGTGGATGAGCTTGTAGAGGCCGATGCCATCTTGTTTGGAACCCCCACGCGGTTTGGCAACATGTGCGGCCAGATGCGACAGTTCCTGGACGCCACGGGGCAGCTCTGGGCCAAAGGCGCCCTGGTGGGTAAAACCGGAAGCGTATTTACCAGTTCGGCTACGCAGCACGGGGGGCAGGAATCCACTATTCTCAGCTTTCACATCACGCTTCTGCACCATGGATTTGTGGTCGTGGGCCTGCCCTACACGTTCCAGGGGCAGATGCGCATCGACGAAATGAGCGGCGGTTCCCCATACGGTGCATCAACTATCGCCGGCGGCAAGGGAGAACGCATGCCCAGTGAGAATGAACTGGCGGCAGCCCGGTTTCAGGGTGAACATGCGGCTGCCATTGCATCCAAACTGATTCAATAATCGCTTTTTGTTCTTGGTGAGCCGGCTATGAACGCATGCGGGGCCATTTGAAAAGCTCTCGTTCCCATTGATATCAACCTTATGGAGCGGTGACGGAATCATGAAAAGACCTTACAGAATCATGATTGCAGAGGATCATACGATACTAAGGCAGGGATTAAAGGCGCTCCTGTCATCTAATCCTGATTTCAAGATAGTGGGTGAGGCGGAAGACGGTCGTGAAGCAGTCCGATCAGCTGAAACACTATCACCCGACCTCATTTTAATGGACCTATCCATGCCAAAGATGACAGGGACGGAGGCTATCAGTGAGATAAAAAAGCGAAGTAAGGATACAAAAATTGTTGTTTTGACTGTTCACAGGGGAGAGGAATATGTCCTATCGGCGCTCGAGGCTGGTGCGGATGGATACGTCCTCAAAGACGCAAACCATGATGAGCTTACGACAGCAATCAGGAAGGTTCTCGATGGGAAACGGTATCTGAGTCCGGATATTTCGGGGAAGGTGATAGAAGGGTATCTTGCAGGAAAAAACGCCATAAGAAAAAAGACATCATGGGACACCCTTACGCCGCGGGAACGTGAAATCCTGAAGCTCATAGCAGAAGGATACAAGAGCAAGGAGATGGCTGAGTTCCTTTTCATCAGCTCAAAAACCGTCCAAAAACATCGATCCAATTTAATGGAGAAATTGGATCTTCACAATACCGCAGCCCTCACGGTTTTTGCCATAGAGAAAGGCCTAATCGACAGGTAATGCCACTAGGTCGCTTGTATTGTCAGCGGCAGCCAATTGAGATCAAGAAGAGAAAGGGTGGGAGGATTTTTAAGCTGGCTATGTCACTATTATGTCAAAGGCCATAACGACTGGACAGTAGTGCCTGATCCTTTGCGCGTTTCGATAGAAAAAGACCCTCCTGACAACTCAGTTCTTTCCCTCATGCTGGTAATACCAAGTCCTCTGCCGGACGGGTCACCGGAGAGAATATCTTCCATTTCAAATCCTTCGCCGTTATCATTAATAACCAATTCTATCACGCTATCTGTCTTCTTTAGGCAGAAATGCACAACGCCGGCCTGGCTATGTTTGGCCACATTATTCAGCGTTTCCTGTGAAATTCGATAAATGACAATCTTCAAAGGATCAGGTATTTCATCTTCCAGTATCTCAATCTGCTCTTCGATCTCAATCCTGACATATAGGGTCTTAAACTCCTGAAGCAGCCAAGAAATTGTTGCTACAATACCAAAATCATCCAGGGACGACGGCCTAAGGTTTTTACTGATCCTTCTAACGTCCTCAACAGCTCCTCGAGCCAGAGGCCTCACAGATTCCAGTGATTTGGCAGCCTCGTCGAGGTTTTTTTGATTCATTTGCATTAGGGCCGCTTCGACCCAAATTTTGATAGCGCTCAGCGTTTGCGCAAGCCCGTCATGGAGTTCCTGACCAATTCGTTTGCTTTCTTCTTCATGGGCTGTCAGGAGCCTGGATGACAAGTCCGTGAGTTCTCTCCCGGATTGTTTTAGCGCTTCCTCCGTCCTTTTATGTTCCCCGATCTCCCCGGCTAAAAGCACATTGGCCCTCGAAAGTTCTCTTGTTCTCTTATCAACGCGCTCCTCCAATTTCTCATGGGCCTTTTGGAGTTCCTCTTCGGCCCGGCTGCGCTGAATTGCCAGTGCGTAGTACTCGGCCATGCGACAAATGGCCTTGAGATCCCTTGGGGTATAATCGCTTTCTTTGTTGGCCAGGGCAATTTGACCGACCAGCTCTTTGCCCAGCAACACGGGCACGAATAATAAACGTTCAAGGGGTAGATGGCCTTCAGGAATTCCAGTAGATGCTTTATGGGTTTTTGGCGAATTGGTAAAAAAAGGTTCCATGTTGTTCAAGGAATGCCCCCAGAGTGCCGGGTAGTGTCCATCTTCAGCCTTTGGGAATGTGATTCGCCGGCTTTCTCCCTTGATCCCGCACTGGCCTTGCATCATGGAAGTATGCGTATGTGCGATCATATCGCCGGTGACAGGGTCTATGGATGAGACGTAGCCATGACCGCTTGCCGTCAACTCCTTTGCCTCGTTCAAAATGGTGACCGTGATATCCAGGATCGAAGCCGATGGAGAAATCACCGGCTCATACAGCTCGGAAAGCGCAGCGTTTACCTTTGCTTCCCATTTGATCTCGTCCTCCACACGTTCGCGCTCGACTATTTCGCGTTTCATTGCCTCATTTGCGGTCTTCAGTTCGTCAGCCTGGCTTTCCAAACGCCTGATCATTGGTTTGGTAATCCGCAGGAAGGACAATGCACCGATAAAAACAATCAGCACCGTAAATCCCAGAGCTATTGTACCGGCCCTAACAAACGGCGCCCGAATTTCAGCGAGGTCAATCTTGGCCACGATACCATAGTTTAATTCCTGTACTGGTTCGTACGCTGCCAGTACAGTCTCCCCCCGGTAATCATGGCCTATCAGGGTACCGGATTTCCCCAGCAGGGCCTGACGCATGGGTTGTGCCAGCTTTGATACAAAAGGGATCGGCTTCGGTTTGTCAAGACCACCATGCCTGTGGTTAAGCAAGAAGATGATGTTATTTCCGTCAAGACGAGCCAGGGTAAACTCTCCTGTTTCACCAAACCCCTTATATTTTCCATGGGCGTCTATTATTTGGCTCAGAGTTGCCTCTGTGGGTTCCCCCCGATCGGGATGCCATTTTTGTTGATGAATCTTATCGAACCGGGCAATCGCCTCTATGAGCCGAGCCTGGCTTTGGGCGGTCTCCACTAACCGCGCCTGTTCTTCCGAAAACGCTGCATCATATAGAACTTTGATCGTGATCCCAACGACAATAAGAGAAGCCGCTACCATGATCGATATCAACAGAAACAACCTGTTTCGTTCGTTCATCTCCGACCTCCTTGGTTCCTAAAAATGTGTTCATATCGAAAAGTCTGAGTGGAATTCCGGGAGATTCCATGTTGGCTGTCAAAGGGCCACCGAGGCAAAACCAGGCCGTCACTTTTTAGGATGAATCAAGCGAATTATCCGGCCTACGCGCCATAATTCTCCAAGAATAAAGTTGTATTTATTCAAAAATACGTTGTTGAGCCCATTTACTAGCCTAATCGTTCCTTTTAGAATAAATGAAACATCTCCAGGATACAAGGAGAACAATAAGAAATGGACAAAGCACCTAAGAACTCCCGACTCTTTCAGATATGCATTTTTGAGGGATGAGCTAAGAAAACGGTGGAACACAGAATTAACAGGATACTGATCATTGAGAAGAACATCACTTTTCGCAACACACTGAAAAATTTTCTTCAATCCCGATTTCCCGCAATGGTTTTGGAGGAAGCGAAAAATGGAGAGGAGGCTTTACAAAAGGCAACTTATTTCTGTCCTGATATCATCTTTATGGACATAAAATTGCCAACGGAAGCGGCTGCAATTAATAAAAAATTGAAAAATATGTTCCCGAAGGTCACGGTCGTGCTTTTTACGAACTATGATCCCAACGAATATCGAGGCGCCGCGGAAGAGAGCGAAGCGAACTATATCCTTCAGAAAGGCGCATCCACGGCCGAGGAAATCGAAGGATTGGTCGATTCTATTTTGAATTTCACTCACTCTTCCAGGTTAAGGGAAGTTAGCCAAACTTTCTAGTCTAGAGGAGGATACTTCTTTAAACAGAAAGAAATTTTCCTCCGGAAAAACGCCCTGTTTCCCTTTCTAACATACAACATTCACCCCATTTATGTTTTCGGTTTGGTCTTGGAAGGAAAAGATTCATGGAGAATAAAAAGGTAATGGCGCAAGAGGTTTTTGATGCTATGGTCGATGCGGCCATTGAAGATCTGCGTAAGAGCGGGCTGGATATGAAAGAGATTTTTAGCATCATCAAGGACTACTTTGGCCTCCGCTATGCTGACAGATTTTGTCGTTAGCTAAAAGGGTTATCTTGTGGCGGAGGAGGCACTACAGGAAAGCGCCAAAAAGATTAAGTTGAAAACGGAAAAGGATAGAGAGTCAATAACTTTGAAATTTCCAGAATGATATCCCAAGAAAGAAAAATGAGGAATAGCGATTTTTAACCATCTAAATTTGAAGGAGGGCAAAATCATGATTGACGGAAAAGCGTTGTGCGAAAAGATAAAGTCTATCCATCCGGAGATAGGCAAATGCGGCATAGATGTCGATGTGGATTGGGATGAAGCAAAAAAGGCGTGGGTTGTGGATTTAAAAAAGGACAACCACGAGCTGAAGACCCACTTGGAACCCGAAGATGCTGATGGTTGTATGGCGGGGAAACAGTGCGTCTCTCTTGGGCTTCAGATTGCTCAGTTGGAGGCCAATATAGAAACATAGATCCGAGATGGTAGTTTTGACAAGAATACGATGATCCCAGGTAAAAATCATGGAAGAAAAAAAAGAAAAAGAGAAAAATGTTCCAGAGGCACTCCTTCCCTGCGCCACAGCACCAGATGCAGAGCATGCCAGGGCTCATGATGAAGATGAACCTTGTGATGATGGCAGAGCAGGCGTTACGGACAAAGAGTAAAACCCGTCACAACAATTGATCGGAGGAAATCATGTTTTGTTATCAATGTGAACAGACGGCGAAAGGCACGGGCTGTACGGTGCAGGGTGTGTGCGGCAAGCCACCCGAAGTGGCAGCGCTTCAGGACTTGCTTCTCTATAATTCTATTTTATTGCGAGGTTGGCGATGAAGGTAACTGTAGATGAAATGAAGTGCGGGACCGTGGGACTATGTGTCAAAGAATGTTCGGATGTATTTCGTTTTCGGGAGGGTAGCAAAAGAGCTGCCGTGAGGATTGATCATATCCCACCAACCCTCCAGGCGTGTTGTCGAAGGGCTGCAAAGCTTTGCCCGAATGGGGCCATTACGATTGAGGATTGAGGAGGACCTGCAGGCTCTCCCAACAACCATTCAGACAATAAATAACCCATAACACGACAGTGTTATGACCCATTGTTGAGAATATTTCAACATAAGCGCATATCAGGGAGGAGAGGACATGGAAATAAAAAAAATACTTTGGCCAACAGACTTTTCAGCCAATGCGGAAAAGGCGCTGGACTATGTTACATCGTTGGGAGAGAAATATCAGACGGATGTGCATGTACTCTATGTGATCGAAGACCTGGCCCACCAAAACGAACCGTGGTACGGCGAATTTGATCGATCTCACATCGATAAAATCCATAAATGGGAAAGGGCAACCGCAGAAAAGCGACTTGACGATCTCTGCAAGGCTCATTTGAATAAGTGCCCTTTGTACATCAGGCATATTGCCATAGGCGACCCTGCCGAGGAGATTTTGAAGCTTGCGGACCAGGAAAATGTGGATATGATTGTGATGGCTTCCCGAGGGAGCAGGGCGAGTTTTAGTTTCGGCAGTGTCTCTGAAAAAGTGGTTAAGAATTCGCACGTACCCGTTGTCACTATCCCAATTACTCCCAAAGAATAACCATTGAAGCGGTTTTCCTACGTTAATGAAGAAGAGCTTAAGAGGTTTAAAACGGACACAATCCAGTTTTTTTACGATGGCGGCGCATGGACGGGACTTCCTGCTAATTAGAGTCCATCATGAACAAGAAAGAATCGGTTAGATTACTGGCTCGGGGATATGGTGAAAAGGAGGAACCAGACATGCAAGCACGTGGACCGCTCATGATAGAGCATCGCCTGATCGAACGGATGATTTTGATAATCCAGAATGCCCTGGCTCAAATCGAATCGGCACGCAAGGTTGATCCTTTGTTTGTGGATACGGCGATTGATTTCATCCGTACGTACGCGGATAGGACGCATCACGGCAAAGAAGAGGACATCCTCTTCCGAAATTTAAGCAGCCGCTCTTTGTCTGCCGAAGACCAGGGTGTTATGAAAGAATTGCTCGAAGACCACGTCTTTGGGCGGCAGACAACCAAGGCACTTGTCGAAGCAAACACACGTTATCGCAACGGCGATGAATCTGCATTGGCGGACATTGTCATTAAACTTCAGACACTTGTCGAGTTTTACCCCAAGCATATTGAAAAAGAGGATAAGATTTTCTTTCCGGCATCCAGGTCCTATTTCACAGATGAAGAGGACCAGTCTATGCTGGCTGAGTTCTGGGCGTTTGACCGGAAGATGATTCACGAGAAATACAAGTCAGTGGTTGAAGTAACAGAATCCAAGGCCACAGAAGGGAGGGTAAAAATGAAGCAGAACGATCGTAAGTACTTGAACAATATGCTGGAAATGTCAAGGGAAGCGATGGAACTCGTTCAGAATAAAGCGCGGGAGGATCTGGATAGGGACAAACAGTTGACCCTTTCACTTCTTAAATATCTTGAGATGATCGGATCCGCCGCATCCAGGATTTCCAGAGAATGCCAGAACGGTTGTGAACCCATTCCCTGGGGCCAGGTCACCGAAATGAAGCAACAGGTTGTCCACACCTATTGGGACATTGACCTGGATTGGATCTGGGAGAAAATGGAAAAGGATCTCCCGGCCCTTTCAAAGGCGATGGAAATCCTTCTCTCCTAAGAAAAGTAAGAAAGGCGGAGAAGGACCATGGCAGGAAAGCATAAAATCATGGGCACCCCTGTTTTTTCTCTGTTTTTTCCTGTCCTGGGTACCAGATTGCTATGCATCTTTTAGAAACTCGATTGCCTTGTCCTTCTCCTCAATGGAAAATCCTCTCATGTCTAAATTCTTAAATAGCTTCCCTTCAAGATCCGCAAGATGATGGATCCATTTTTTATGGGTTACTACGGCTATCTTGCTGAAATGTGAAAGTCCGACATCAAACAAAAACTTGAGTTTCTCAATCATCGCATCAAACTCAGCCCCACCGATGCTTTCAATTTCTTGATATACGACTAGTTTTTCGCCCTTATTGATTTTTTCCTTAAATATGGAAAGAGCGGAGGTCATCTCCTCTTCCGTTATCTTTCCGCCCACGCGATACGCAACGGCTTCTTCAACCCCTATATCCATCATTTCTAACATGCCATTCCCCCCTTGTTGATGGTTTAAGCCAATAAGCCTCCTTTTACGGTTATTATCCTCTGCTTTTGCTGGTAAAAAATCAACAATTTTTAATTTTCCAAATTTGAATTGACCTGGTCCGTGAAGATGGTATGTTCGTCGAAAATCGAGCCGTATACAACTGCGAAATGAGCGTTTACCATGGAAAAAAAGACAACCCGAGAATTAAATCTTGTTATTCTGCCGAACGGCACCCTGCATCTGGAATGGACGGATACTCAGGATGCCGTCTCAAAAAGCAGCCGGCTGTTACAGAAAGAAATCCATGAGCGGTTTTCCGACAAAACCGGCCGATGGCTCCTCTTTCTGGGGTTTTCCGATCCACAGGTCCCGCTCTCGTCCTCCCTTGATTACTGGCGGGCTTTTTCCGGATTGTTTGCCAAAAAACTGTACCGGACCCCCGACCTGGAGGGCCTGCGTCATCGGGTGAAAATTCCCATTGTAAAAAGGGAATTGGAGGCCCATCTGGCCCGTGTCCCCATGATGACCGGCGCCGAATATCTTAGGGAGGAATTGCTTGAAGCTCAGTGGACCCGATTAAACGAAGTATTTTCCCAGGCCATTCAATCCTGGGAAGGGTCGGTTGCAGGTTTCATCAGAACCTACAGCCCCGATGTTCAACTGGTGGGCAGGGTCTTCTTTCACCTGGTGGAAAACCGCGATGATGAATATCCCTTCGCTTTCATGGCCACCTACACCACCCGTTTGAACCGGCAGGGAAAATCCAAACATCTCCCGCTCAAGCACGCTTTAACGGAATATGAAAATGATGATGAAAAGCTCCTGGAACTGCTCACAACCGTACACACAGCGGAAAAAAGAAGTCCGCTTATGGGGGAACTCCTGGAAACAGGCGAGCTGTTTCATCCCCTGGCCTGGAGCGCGGGAGAGGCATTCACCTTTCTTAAAGAAATTCCCGTTTACGAAGAATCGGGCATTTTGTGCCGAATCCCCAACTGGTGGAAAGGGAAGCAGTCCGGTGTCCGATTGAATTTCAGTCTGGGGGACAAAAAACCTTCTCTGGCGGGAATGGATGCCATCTTGAGTTTCGATGCACAGCTCTTTTTGGGCGACATCCAAATTTCAGAAGCCGAGGCCAGGCGGTTACTGGCGGAGTCGGAAGGGCTCGCCTTTATTAAAAACAGATGGGTGGCCGTTGACCACGAAAAGCTGAACCAGACCCTTGATGCCTATGAAAAGGCGAGAGACATGATGGACAAAGAAGGCTTGAGCCTTCGGGATGCCATGCGGCTACAGTTGATGCCGGAGGGTTTTCCAGGGCTGAGTCCCCAGGAAATCGATCATGGCATCTCCAACGGCAAATGGTTGGAATCGGTTATTGGAAAACTGGCGAACCCATCTCTGACCCCTTCAGTCAAACCCAATAAATCATTTACGGCCAGGCTCAGGAAATATCAACAAAAGGGATTGAACTGGCTCCACTTCCTGCATTCCCTTAAGTTGGGCGCCTGTCTGGCGGATGATATGGGCCTGGGTAAGACCGTTCAGGTGCTCGGGTTCCTGAGCATAGTGAAGTCCGATCTTCAAAAAACCAAAAAACCCGGGCCAGCCTCCCTGCTCGTGATACCCGCCTCCCTCATTTCCAACTGGGAAAACGAAATCAAGCGGTTTTCACCCCATACCAAATTTTTTGTGGCCCATCCCAGCGCGGGGCTCAGGAAGAACAGTCCGCACAAAGAACAACGGGCATTGGATCAATTTGACCTGGTCATCACCACATATGCGCTGATTCAACGGTATTCATGGCTTCAAGATCATGCATGGCAGTACATCATTCTGGATGAGGCCCAGGCCATCAAGAATCCGGGCACCAAGCAATCAAGGGCCGTCAAAAAGCTCATTTCCGAAAACAGAATCATCATGACCGGCACCCCCATCGAGAACCGTTTGTCAGACATCTGGTCCCTCTTTGACTTCCTGAATCCCGGGCTTTTGGGAAACGCCGTGGAATTTAAGCGCTTTTCAAAAAAACTGGATCGGGATTCATCCGGGTACGCCAGATTGCGCAAGATTATCAGCCCTTACATTTTGAGGCGGCTCAAAACCGATAAGGCGGTTATCTCGGATCTCCCCGAAAAGGTGGAAATGAAAACCTATGCATCTCTTGCCAAGAAACAGGTGCTTCTATATGGAAAGCTGGTCCAGGACATTCGAGAATCCATCAGAGAAATGGATGGGATCCAGCGAAAAGGCCTGATCCTTTCTTCTCTCATGAAGTTCAAGCAGATCTGCAATCATCCGGACCAATACTTGGGAACCGGGGGGTTTGAAGAAAAAGAGAGCGGAAAATTTCAAAGGCTTCGTGAAATCTGTGTGACCATCTACGAAAAAAGAGAGAAGGTTCTGGTTTTCACCCAGTTTAAAGAGATGACCCAACCCCTCCATGACCTCCTTTCAACCGTTTTCCAACGAAAGGGTCTGATTTTGCACGGCAGCGTGGCCGTTGGGAAGCGAAAAAAGATTATTGAACAATTTCAAAGCCCGGACTATGTTCCCTTTATGGTATTGTCCCTCAAAGCGGGCGGGATCGGATTGAACTTGACCGAGGCCAATCATGTGGTTCACTTTGACCGGTGGTGGAACCCCGCCGTGGAAAACCAGGCAACGGACAGGGCCTTCAGAATCGGTCAGAAGAAGAATGTGGTGGTCCACAAGTTTTTGACCAAAGGAACGGTGGAAGAAAAGATTGATCTCATGCTGGAGGAGAAGTCCAGGTTGTCCGAGGAGGTGATTGCCGGCACCGGTGATCGGTGGATCACTGAGATGAAAAATGATGAACTTTTGGATATGTTTAAACTGTCATTGTAAATTCTCATTTTAAATTCCCAGGGAGATGATGATGAGTTACTGGTCCTATCCCCGTTATGTGAGCGTAGCGGAAAAGAGGGCAAAAGCCCTGAAAAAGCTCAAACAACTGAAAAAGAAAAACCCCCACATCAACCCCATTGTGATTGACGGCACGGCCATTGCCCGCACCTGGTGGGGAAAGGCCTGGAACAAGAACCTGGAATCCTACGCAGATTACAGCAACCGCATCGGCAGGGGACGCAGCTACGTTCGCCACGGTGCGGTCCTCGACCTTCAGATTCGTTCCGGCAAGGTTGATTCGCTGGTTCAGGGATCCCTGTCAAGACCCTATTCCGTAACGATCCGGATCAAGACCATGGGCAAAAGAACCTGGCAGGAGATCAAGACCGCCTCCGAAGGGAAACTGGATTCATTGCAGAAACTTCTGGCGGGAAAATTCCCAAAGGCCCTGGGGGAGATCTTTACCATCCAGGGGAAAGGGCTTTTCCCTTCCCCGAAAGAGATTGATTTCAACTGCTCCTGCCCCGACTGGGCCTCCATGTGTAAGCATGTGGCTGCCACCCTCTATGGGATCGGCGCCAGATTCGACGAGGACCCGGAACTGTTTTTTACGCTCAGACAGGTGAAGATGAAAGACCTGGTTTCAGAGGCGGTAGAAGGAAAAACTCAGGCGTTGCTCAAAAAAGCCCGAAAGAAAACTGCAAGGGTCATTGCCGATTCGAATCTCGCGGATGTGTTCGGTATCGACATGGAAAGCCCCGTAGGACCCAAAAAGGGAAAAAAGAAGGGAACGGGGAATAAAAAACCGCCAAAACCCAAAACCGGGAAGGTCAAACCCATGGCTGGAAAAGCCGGAGAGAAGACCGCCCCAAAAAGGATTTTGACGAGCAGGAAAGCGCCCAAGACCCTGTTTGAAACGGTGGTGGGGATTGTGAGAGAAAGCAAAAAAGGCATTACCGTGGCCACGATTAGAAAAAAGACCGGATTTGGCGAAATCCAGATCCGAAACGTCATCTACCGGGCCAGGCAACAGGGAAAGATCAAGAACAAGGCAAGGGGGATTTATATCTCCGGTTAAATTTCCTATTGGGTAACATCCATAAGTAAAAAAGAGAAAGGATATTTCAACATGCCTCTTATTGACCTTCGTTCAGACACCATTACCCTGCCTACCCCGGCCATGCGTAAGGCCATGGCTGCCGCAGAAGTTGGAGACGACGTTTTCGGCGAAGACCCCACGGTCCGAAAACTGGAAGAACTGGCCGCCCAACGCATGGGCAAGGCTGCGGGCCTACTGGTCACCAGCGGCACCATGGGCAACCTGGTGTGCCAGATGGCCCACTGCGGACGGGGCGATGAAATGATACTGGGGGATAAATCCCATATCTTTTACTACGAGCAGGGCGGTTCCGCGGCCATTGGCGGGATTCATCCGCGCATTGTGCCCAATCAGCCCGACGGAACCCTTTCGCCCGAGGATATTCTGTCGGCCATCCGAATTGACAATATCCATTTTCCCGTGACCCGCCTCATCGTTCTGGAAAACACTCACAACCTTTGCAGCGGAAGCCCGCTTTCCTTTTCCTATCTGAAACAGGTTGGAACAATTGCCGCTGAAAAAGGCCTTAAACTGCATATTGACGGGGCCAGAATTTTCAATGCGGCCGTTGCCCTGGGTGTTTCACCCGCCGAGCTTGCGGCGCCGGCAGATTCCATCGCCTTTTGCCTCTCCAAAGGTCTGGCGGCACCGGTGGGGTCGGTGGTTTGCGGATCAACCGACTTTATTGCCAAGGCCCGCAGAATGAGGAAGGTCCTCGGGGGCGGCATGCGCCAGGCCGGAATCATTGCGGCGGCCGGCGTCGTTGCCCTTGAGAAAATGGTGGAACGTTTGGTCGAGGATCATGACAATGCCCGCCGTCTGGCAGAAGGCCTGGCGGATCTTCAGGGGCTGTCACTGGGAGGTCTGGAAAAGGTGAGGACCAATATCATCTACATGGACTTAACATCGGATGTACCCGCAACCGAAACGGCCCAGAAACTGGAGAAGGCAGGTGTGCGTGTGAACCCGGTGGGTCCCCATCGTTTGCGTGCTGTAACCCACTACGGGATCACCGCCGAAGATGTGGATACGGCTGTGGCTGTATTTCAAAAAATATTTTAGGTTTCTTTGGCCTTCACCATTTATTGATCTGAAGCGGCCATGGAAAAATCATTTTTCCAACCCCCCACGGCATATTCCAGACGGGCCAGATTCTGGAGGTATTCGTAGGTGGCGTCAACCAGATCATTTTTCGCAATGGTCAGGCTCATTTCCGCATCACTGAATTCGATGGCGTTAGCCAAACCCGTGCTATAGCGGCCTTTTGCAAGGGCCATATTTTCCTCTGCTTCCGTGAGGGCGGTTTTGGCCACGCGGATGGTCTCATGGGACTCACTGACCGCAATAAAGGCCTTTTGTACGTCCCGATTTACGGAAAGCGCCAGTTTTCTCAAATCGGCCTTCAGGCGGGCGAGGTTTGCCTGGGTTTCCCTTTCTTCTCCTCTGGTTCTGAAGCCTGAAAAAATCTCCCACTTAAGCGTCACCCCGGCGACCCAGTAATCCTTGAGGGGAAACTCGGTGCTGGCCAATCCATACCCCCCGTTGGCGGAAACCGTGGGCCAGTAGCCGGCACTTGCAGCGCTCAGCTGTGCTTTCCCGGCCTTGATCCGGCCCTTCAGGCCGGCTATCTCGGGACGGTGCTTCATGGACTCCCGGACGAGAGCATCACAATCCGAGGGCATGGGCGGAAGGTAGGGGATATTGGTAATAACATAATCCCCCTTAATCGGGGGGCCGCCGATTGCGTTTTCCAGATCAACCTTGGCCGTGCGGATTGCAAAACCCGCCTTAAGCAGCGCAAGTCTGGACCTGGCTCTGTCCACGGTGCTTTTGGTCACATCGATTCTGGGACGGATACCGGTTTCAAAGAGGGCTTTCGCCTGCTCAAGGTGTTTATTATAGGTAACCAGCGACTCTTTGGCCACGTCTGCCAGTCGAATTCTTTTAAGCATTTCGAAATAGGCCACTTTCACGGTGCAAACCACATCTGCAATGCTCCCTTCAAGATCCTTTTGTCCCGCGGCCAGCTGCTGCCGGCTATTTTCCAGGCCGCCGGATGTTTTTCCGAAATCATAAAGGCGTTGAGACACAAAGAAATTGGTGTTGTAAATGTTCAGGGGGCTGTTCAGATCCGGAAGGCCGGAATCTCCGGATCCACGGGAAAGATTCCCGGCCAGCCCTCCCAGCATGTCCGGCAAATCCCCGCCCACCCGGTAGTAGTTGGTCATGTTGGAAACTTGTGGAAAGTAGGCTGAAGCCGATTGATCCACCATGGCTTCCAGCGCGGCGACCTGGTATCGTGACGCCTCGATGGAGGGGTTTTGCCGGAACGCCGCTTTGAGCGTCTGGCTCAATGTCACCGTCTGCTCCCGCGCTTGGCAGTGTCGTTCCGAGAAAGCCGAAGCCACAAATGCTATGACCAGGATGGTTGAGACCTTCAGAAAGGGTTTCATGTTTTTCTCCCTTAGTCCAGAGTCCGCCTGTAAAACTTGAAGCCAATGGCGACCACCACGATCCAGAAGATGACGATGGGCCACATAAATTGCATCGATTCGGCCAGACCATTTCCCTTAAGCAGCACGCCCCGAACAAATCTAAGATAATGGGTCAGGGGCAGCACTTCCCCAATATACTGGGCCCAGACGGGCATCCCCCTGAAGGGAAACATAAAGCCCGAAAGCAGCAGGGAGGGCAGAAAGAAGAAAACCGAAAGCTGCATGGCCTGCAACTGGTTCTTGGCCAGTGACGAAAAGGTTATCCCCACCGTCAGATTGGCGGCGATAAAAACGAGGGACAGCGCCAGAACCAGCGAAAGACTTCCCCGCATGGGGATATGAAAAAGGAACCGCGCCGCCACAAAGATCAGAAGAATCTGCACATATCCCACAAGGATATAGGGCAGGATCTTGCCCAGCATGACTTCCAGCGGATTTACAGGGGTAGACAGCAGACTTTCCATGGTACCGCGCTCTGTTTCCCGGGTGATGGCCAGCCCGGTTATGATCACCAGGGTGAGCGTCAGAATAACGCCCATGAGCCCGGGAACGATATTATACTGAGAAATTGCTTCAGGGTTGTACTGGGCGTGGATACGGATGTCCACGGGAAATTCGGCCGGGGCCGATGGCGAAAGAGGGCCTTTCAGATCCTGTTGCAGGGCCCTTCGTACGATTTCATGAAAAGCGGACGCGGCATTGCTGGAAGCGGACGGGTCCGTGGCATCGACCTCAAGCAGCAAGACCGGGTGTTCTCCCCGCACGATCCTTTGCCCGAAAAGCTCAGGGATGGTCAGAACGAACTGAACGGTTCCGCTTCGGAGCATTTCCTGAGCGTCGGCGCGGCTGACCGCCTCCCGAACAACATCAAAGTAACTGCTGGTCTGCATGGCGGCGACGATGGACCGGGAAAACACCGAGTTGTCTCCGCTTAAAACAGCCGTGGGCAGGTGTCTCGGATCCGAATTAATGGCATATCCAAACAGGATCAGTTGCGTGAGCGGAATGCCCAGCATCATGGCCAGGGTAACGCGGTCGCGACGCATCTGAATGAATTCTTTGGCCACAACGGCCCAGAATCGTCCGAATGAAAAGGCGCGTTTGTGCATTGTCAGGGTTTCCTCGCACTGCTTCGCATCAAATCGATGAACACCTCCTCAAGGCTTGTTTCAAGCCGGGTCCACCGGTATTCACCGTTTTCGTAGGGAGCGATGCTTTCCTTAAAGCGATCCGGATCCCGGGTGCTGATGTGCAGCGTATTTCCAAAGGCGACCACCTGATCAATAGCGGGGAGTGACTTGAGTTCGTTGGACAACCGATGGATATCGCCGCCCGAGACGCCCCAGGTGGAAAGCCCCGAGCCCTGAATCAGATCCTCGACCCCGCCGGAGGCCAGCAGATCCCCATAAGCAATATAACCCAGCCGCTTGCATCGTTCCGCCTCGTCCATGTAATGGGTGCTGATCAGCGCCGTGATGCCTTCCGAGGCCAGATCGTGAACCTGATCCCAGAAATCCCTGCGGGCACCCGGATCAACCCCGGCGGTCGGTTCGTCCAGCAGGAGCAGTTTGGGATTATGAAGAATACATGCCCCCAGTGCCAGACGCTGTTTCCATCCGCCGGAGAGACTCCCGGCCAGCAGCTTCCTGAATCCCCCGATCCCGATCCGTTCGATACAGGCATCCACTGCTTTTTTTCGGTTTCCGACCCTGTACACCCGTGCCATGAAGTCCAGATTTTCGCGCACGGTCAGGTCTTCGTAAAGACTGAATCGCTGAGACATATATCCCACAAGGGGTTTGATGCGCGCCGACTCCTTCAAAATATCATAGCCAAGGCAGACGCCGCTTCCGGAATCGGGTCTCAAAAGTCCGCACAGCATCCGGATGAACGTTGTTTTTCCGGAACCGTTTGGACCCAGGAAACCAAAAATCTCCCCTCTGGACACCTTTATGCTCAGGTTCCTGACAACTGTTTTCCGACCGAAGGATTTGGTCAGATTCTGAACATCGATGACCCAGTCGGGTTCACTCATGGGGCTTCTCTCACATCAACCGGTTGACCCGGGTGCAGGCGGAGGGCAATGGCCGGTTCCACGGTGGCCTCAATCATGAACACCAGTTTGGCCCGGGTCTGACTTGAATAGATCACCGGAGGGGTGTATTGGGCACGGGGAGATATAAAGGCGATCCGGGCCGGAACAGTGCCGCCCCCGTCATAAGAGACCCATATCTTCTCTCCCGGGGAGAGACGTCCCACGGTCTTTTCAGGCACAAAAAACCGAACCTTGATATTTTCCGGCGGAAGGAGCGAAATCACCGGTTGGCCGGGGGGAACCCATTCGCCGGAATTGTAAAACGTGTCGAAGATAAGCCCGTCTTTCCGGGCGGCCTGTGTTTTCTGATCCAGATTCCACCGGGCCTGTACCAGTTTTTCCCTGACGGCGTCCGCCTCGGCCTGTGCGGCCTTGATTTCATCAAGTCTTGCGCCCAGCCGCGCCGTCTTGAGATCCGCCGTAATGGCTTGGACCTGTCGCTGCATCTGGCTGTACTCGGTGCGCGCCCTGTCAAGGGACTCTTGTGAAATGAACTGTTTCTTTGTGAGCTTGACCCGGCGGTCGTATTCCAGCCGAGCCAGTTCAAGCCCCGCTTCGGCGCTTCTGAGTTTTGCCGTAATGGCCTGGATCTCAGAAGGCCGTTTCCCTTTCTTTAGATTGGCCAGTCGGTCCATGGCCTGTCGGTACATCTGGGACGCTTCCCGAACCATGGCTTCTTCCAGGTCATGCTCCAGTGCAAAGAGCAGATCCCCTTTTTTGACAGTCTGACCTCGTCTGGCATTGAGGGTTTCAAGTCTGCCACCCAGGGGTGATGCTACATAAACAAATTCGCCTTCAACATATCCTTGGAAGGTTGTGGCCGGTGGCTCATGGCACGAGCAGGTGAATACCAAAGCCATCAGGACAATGAAATGCCATCGCGTTCTTTGTAAAATGGCGTTTATGGTCACTAACGGCATCTCTCCACCTCTTTTTGTCTCCGGTCTATCCATTATTCGACACGCCTTCCAGGTATGCTTCCAAGACCGGCCGATCCGCATCAGCCCATTCCAGGGGCTGTAATCGGGTGGGCGTCAGCCACTTAAAAGCCCTGTGTTCACGAAGGATCAGCATGCCGGATTGAATGCGGCACAGAAAGGGATAAAGGGTGATGGAAAAGGTTTCGTAAGCGTGGGTCAGTGGGCGTAACGGTTTTTCTATCTTCACGTTCATCCCCAGTTCCTCCTGGATTTCACGCTTGATACAGGTCTCCGGGCTCTCACCCGGCTCAATTTTGCCGCCTGGAAACTCCCATTTTAGCGGGTGGCACATTCGGGCGCTTCGCTGAACCGCTAAAAAGCACTCCTTCCGTTCGATAATGGCGCAAGACACATGGATATGTTTTCCAAGTTTCATGGGTTCCAATATAGAACCCTCTGTTCATATGATCAAGCGCATATTATGGAACGACCCGATATCTGGAAAAAGCCTCGACAGTAACCGAAAAGATATGTTGAATGGGGCACGTGATCATGAGAAATTTTAAAAAGATATCAGATTTTGACTTTTTTAGGGTGACGAAAGTGGTGGTGGGTGACAGACTACTCTCCCAACAGGAAAGACAGCGCCTGCAGGGAGGTGGGCAGGCAGATTTTGATGGGGTACTCCATATGGAAACCTCCGGTGAGTCGGCCAAGACTTGTTGTCATTATGGTTTGGCTACGCATTTGGGATGATATTTGAATCGAGAGGAAAGTCAAGAAAAATCACTTAGGAAATAGGGAGCCAGTAACAGAGTAGACATCATAGGTGTGCCTGAAACCGCATAAAAAGAGATCAAGTCAAAAGGACTCGCGGGGAATGGGTGTTGACATATTGCTTTTCGATTGAGTAATATTACTCAACCATTGAGTAACATATTATAGAAGTGTTAATTCAAGTAGATATATCCTCATTAAGGGGAAGATTATGATTGCATATAATTATGAACGGCCGATTGTAAAGGACATCCTGAAGGGCTTGGGCATGAAGAAGAAGCTTCTCCACATCATGACCGGTCCGCGGCAAGTGGGCAAAACCACCGCAGCGCTGCAAATTGGAGAAAAATGGCAGGGGCATGTGATAGTGGGATCGGCGGACCTGCCGCTGCCGCCCGATCATGAATGGATCCGTTCTCAATGGGAGCGCGCCCGCTATGCCTCGGAAAGGAACAGGCATAAGAATGGTGATGTGCTCCTGATTCTGGATGAAGTGCAAAAGGTCGCGGGATGGAGTGAAGTGGTTAAGGACCTCTGGGACAGAACGTGCCGGGAAAACATCGGCATTCAAGTGATTGTTCTGGGATCTTCTTCGTTGCTCATCCAGAAGGGGTTGTCCGAAAGCCTGGCAGGACGTTTTTTTCTATATCGATGCTCCCATTGGGGACTCGATGAAATGGATAAGGCATTTTCCTGGGACTTGGATCGATGGCTCTTTTTTGGAGGTTATCCCGGCGCAGCCCCTCTTATTGAAGATGAAAGTGTATGGTCTCGTTATGTGGTGGATTCCCTGATTGAAACGGTGATTGCAAAGGATGTGCTCCAGCTTCAAACCGTCGCCAAACCCGCCCTCTTACGACATCTTTTTATGCTTTCAGCCGTTCATCCCGCCCAGATCCTTTCCTACAACAAAATGATCGGACAACTCCAGGATGCCGGAAATACCACGACCCTCTCCCACTACCTGAAGCTGCTTGAAGCGGCGTATCTCATATCGGGGCTGGAACTTTTTAAGGGTGGTAGAAGACAGAAACGGGGAAGCAGCCCAAAACTGATCATCTGGAATAATGGTCTCATCAATGCAATTACCGGAGATACCTTCAGAGAAAGTCGAAATGATTACCCCTGGTGGGGACGTCTGATGGAAAATGCCGTGGGTGCACACTTGTTAAACCATCTGGGGGAATTTCCCTATTCGGTATACTATTGGCGATACAGGGGGTCTGAGATGGATTTTGTGGTCCAAACCCCGAGGCGAATATGGGGCCTGGAGGTAAAATCAGGGAAATCGAAAAACCCGAAAGGGATGGCCGAATTCAAGAAATACTGCCCTGAGGCACGTATCCGGTTCATCGGCCCACAAGGCATCCCTTTCGAAGAATTCTTCAGGACCCACCCGAAGGACCTGTTCTGAATGTAACGTACCAGCTATGATTTTTGCTGGGATGAACTGGCGAGCTGTGCCGATCAAACGGCAAAAGGGATCAAAGATTGATAGACGCCGAGTCGCCCAAAATCCGCGCATCGCTCATCCATAAAGGACATTCTCAATCCAGTAACTCGTCAAGGCCGGAATCTCTGTGGAGGATCACTTTATATTTTTTTCGAAACTTTACAATTTTGGGATCAAAATTCTCCATAATGTCTTTAAATTTCTTATCCAGATATGTTGTTAACAACTGTTTTTCTTCTTCCAGTTTACGAGAAAAGGAATCGTAATCCGTCTGTTCAGCGGCACGGCAATCACGCATGAAAGTTTTGAAATGAATGCGTTTCAAAATCTCTTTGTCTGTAAACAGAAAGTGATGATTTGGGTCATCCTCTTGGCTCTGATTCAGAATAAAAACGCGTTGCTTCGGCTTTTTATCAACCTCATCCATAAGCCTTTCGTGTACCTCGCTCATGTGTTTCCAGAAACGATGTTTAAGTTCGTTCAGCTGCGATTCCTTTCCCTTGGCATCAATTTTAAGATCAAACAGATAGCCGGAACCTTCAGCTTTTCCGTGGTTTTTTCCATGGGTGAATTCGTGCGGAATCAACTTTTCCATATAATCATTGCCGTATTCATCCAGTTCGCAATAGAGGTAACCGGCAACCATGCTTAGTACGCCATAGCTGAAAGAGCCGTCTATCATCAAACGTGCCCAAGTTAAATACAGCGACCCTCTATATGGTTTTCCTTCATAATCTTTTTGCTCTTTCCTGCGGGCGTCTTCCTGGAACGTATAATCATCAAAATCGTAATCATAAAGCGTTTCAAAATGGAGCAGGTTTTTGTGGCTGCGAAAAAATTCATTCAAGAAGAAATAATTTTCACCAATTCCTTTTATGGGGAGCAATATGGCGTTAAGTTTTAAACATTGCGCCTCACTCATTTCCCGCCTTGCCTCCTCAACCTCATCATCGTTGGAAGCGGAAATATCAAACAGCTCCCTCAATAGGAACTGCCTGATCTTAAACTCATCTTCTTCCGGTGTGTCAACGCGGTATTGTTCCTGGCGCTTTTTATCCCAGAAAAAATAATCAGGTACAAATTTAATAAGCGCTCTTTTCAATTCCGGTGACATTAGTTTTCTCGATTGTTTTGAAGGGAAGGTATTCTTCCGCCGCCTATTTAATCAATTTAAGCCTGATGGCTTGTTTCATTAATTTGAAATGGTTATCCAAGGAATATATTTCGCAGTGATTTTGAATGGCATTTTGCGCAATGATCAGATCAGGTATCCCAATACCATTAACCCCTTTTAGAGAAGTCTACCTTGCCTTTAAAAGTTTTAAGCTCCGAAATCCGCACTTTTCGGATTAACTCCTCTAAAGCGGTGATGATAACCTTGGCCTTTGTTTCAATTTTCGTAGTTTTCATTGCCTCAATCAAGAGGTCTTCAGGCAGGTCTAATGTGGTTCTCATGATGTTACCTCTATGTGGGCAAATTAATTTTTCTATGCATATGATGTCAACCATTTTCCAATTGTTTTCCCTACGCCGCAAAAAGGTCTCATTGACACACTCTCTATTTCCAATATCAGTCCTCCAAATATCTATTTCGCCAAAGGCCAAACGGGGAAGGGGTTCTGAACGTAACGACATGCCGTTTTTTGATTTAGCAGTTGCTTATGAGCCGAATATGGGTTATAATCGCCTCAATTTTTGAGCCGATAAGTACATAAAATGACTTACCCAAAGCAATACATCTGGCAATGGCCTTCATGGCCGAAGTTTCGGTGGGACGATGCGGCCCTTCTCGAACCGCTGGGAATCTGTCGCTTTCGGCAGGGTGCGTTGTTGACCCAAATGAGGGAAATGGGATTTGAAGTACGGCAGCAGTCCAGAGCCGAGGTTCTGATTGCGGAAACATTGAAGACCTCCGAAATCGAAGGCGAACATTTGGACCCGGACAGTGTGCGATCTTCAGTGGTACGGCGCCTGGGCCTGCCGACAGCCGGCTTGACGCCACGGGGCGATGAACATGCCGACGGCGTTATTGACACATTGCTGGATGCCACCCTGAACCATGAACAGGCTTTGACCGCTGGGAGGATGTTGGGCTGGCACGCGGCCCTCTTTCCCACGGGGTATTCCGGTTTGCACAAGATCCGGGTTGCCGCCTGGCGTGAGGATCGTGACGGACCCATGCGCGTGGTGTCAGACCCCATCGGACGTGAGAAGGTCCATTACGAAGCCCCCCCGGCTAACCGGCTTGACAGTGAGATGGACTATTTTTTCCGCTGGTGGGGACAAAAAGATAAATCCATGGATGGCCTCCTTCGGGCCGGTATGGCCCATTTATGGTTTGTTGTCATTCATCCCTTCGAAGATGGCAATGGCAGGATTGCCAGGACCCTGACCGAGATGGCCCTGGCCCGGGATGAAAAACTCGCGGCCCGGTATTACAGCCTTTCTTCGCAGATCATGGCTCGGAGGGAGTCCTACTACTCGGTCCTTGAACATACCAACAGGGGGGATGGCGACATCACCGAGTGGATGGTATGGTTTCTGGAATGTCTTTCCACAGCGATTCTGAACGCTGACGATCTCCTGTCCAACGTCATGGTGAAATCCCGGTTCTGGAACCGTTACGCTCAGATAGAACTCAAAGAACGTCAATGCAAAGTCATTAACCGTCTTCTTGAAGCAGGCCCCGGCGCCTTTGAAGGCGGATTGACAAACCGGAAGTATGCCGGGATGGGGCATGTCAGCAAGGCCACTGCCCAAAGAGAGTTGGCGGACCTTGTGCAAAAAGGCATCCTGCGCCCCAATCCCGGTGGCGGAAGAAGTGCCAGTTATGATCTTTTCTGGGATGAACCGGCGGGCAGCGCCGATCAAACGGCAAAAGGGATCAATGGCGGGTGAGCGCCGAGTCGCACAAAATCCGCCCATCGCTCATTCCACGATCCCTTTCCCCTGGCATCAATTGACCCTTAATTCAATGCACCCCACAGTCTTTCCACCTGATCCAAGGTGTCTTCCTTCAAACCATCATTTTCAATGACCCAGTCGGCAAACCCCTTCTTTTCTTTCACTGGAAGCTGGCTGGCGATGATGCGCGAGGCTTCTTCCTCGTCAATGTCGTCCCGCGCCATAAGGCGTTTTTTCTGGGTCTCAGGGGACACGGACACCACAATGATCTTCTCAAACAGGTACATGAGGTTCAGTTCCACCAGCAGGGGGATGTCCACGATCACAATCGCTGCCGGGTCTTCTTTGCCGAATTCCGCAAGCTGCCGGAAAAACTCCTCATAGATTCTGGGGTGGGTGAAGTCCTCCAGCTTCTTTCTTTTCTCCATGTCTTTGAACACAATATCCGAAATCTTTTTCCGGTCCAGGGTTCCGTCTTCCTGGCACACCTGGGTGCCGAAATATTTGATCACATCATTGTAGCCGGGCGTTCCCGGTTCCACCACCTGCCGGGCGATGAGGTCAAAGTCGATTAGTTTGGCCCCCAACTGGGCCAGTTTGGTGGAAACCGTGCTCTTCCCGCTGGCAATAACACCGGTAAGTCCGGCCACCATGCCTTCGGGAACGGCGCCCCGCACTTTTCCGATCCGTTCTTCAAGGGTGGTGTAGGCCACGGGCAGGGCCTTATCCAGATTCCCTTCGGCGCCCGCGAAACTGATGGGATAGCGGACCCCTTTCCGGTAAAGGATCTCAAGGCCCCGCAGGGCCTTTTCCATATGGCCCGCCGGCAGGGCCATGACCAGTTCATCGTCCTGGGCATGTCCGTAGCGCCGTTCTCCGTAACAGGGAATGGAAAGGGATGGTTTCCCGTCCCGGTAACAGCGGGCAATGGCATCGGAACAGGAGGATTCACCCACACAGTGAAAATTCATCACTTCATAGTTTTCGAACTGAAGGGCATTAATTAAGAGGATCATCTGGGCCGGGTTGCCGTAAATGAGCACAATGTCCGGCTCAAAGGGGTCGTACACCAGCGGGGCCATGGTCACCGCTTCATATTGTCCGGTTTGGATCCGGGGAATGGCCGCTTCATACCGTTTGCCGTCTTCCTTGGTCTGAACCCACACAATGGAGCGAAAGGTGCCATCACGATAGAAAGAGGGGAGTTCCTCCAACCCCAGGATGGAAGAACAGGTGGGCAGTGCAAAATCCTCAAGTTCCGCGCCCACGGTCCAGTCAAAATTCCTGACCAGGTTAATGAGTTGGCATGTGGTCACTTTATGCTCGGGTCGCCTCATGAAAGGAACATCTTTCAGCTGTTCCTTTTTTTCCAGCATCTTCATGGCCACCGGAAAGGATCTTAGCCTGAGTAGAATTTCCATTCGCCGCACCAGCTTTTCCCATTTGCCTTTTTCTTGGGTCATTTTCATTTCTCCTTATTTTTTATTTCTGAAATCAACAGGAACCCCGTCGCCGGCCCTAAGGGCGGCCATGAGTTCTTCTTCATTTTTGATGATTCTGCTAAATTTTGTGGCGTAAACACCCACTTCCCTGACCTGATGTGCATCGCTTCCGCCGGTGGCGGGTAGGTTCAGCGCCTTTGCCACCTGGCCGCAAAAACGGTTTTCATCCACCGTCACCTTGCTGTTTAAGGTCTCTACGCCATCCACCAGGGAGAACATGGGTCGATTTGCGGCCTTTTCAACATCCAGGCCCAGTTTGTCACCGCTCACCGCCAGAAAACCCCTAAAGGGATGGGCCGCAATCATAAAGCCGTCTACTGCGGCTACTTTTTCGGCCAGATCTTTCAGCGCAACAATCCCCTGGATATCCTCATCCAATCCGAAGACCACAATGTCCCCCTGAACGGTGGTGATTTCGTTGCCTCCCAGTACCAGAAACTGATGTTTATCTCGGAGTCTCTGAATTCCCTCCGGATCCCATCGATAATTGTGATCCGTGAGACAGACGCCGTCAAGACCGATCCGCTTGGCTTCGGCAATCATCTCATCCACCGGCGATGAGGCGCAGGCGGAAGCGGGGGAGGTGTGCATATGGAGGTCTATGGTGAAACCCTGGGGTGCCTTTTCCAGTTGGTCGAAAGGGATCCGTGCATTCTTTTTAATCCGCTTCGACATGGGTTTATTTTTTTGGGGGACACTTTTCATAGGTGCATTTGAAGCGGATGACACGGGTGCCTCAGCATCCGTTCGCGATTCATTTTCCCCGGTTTCAAGCATCTGTCTGGTTTTAAGAATAGCATCAGCGCATTCCAGAATCAGAGTGGCAAAGTGCCGGCAGGCCTTACGTCCGACAATCCTGTGAATGCTCCGGTTAAATCCTTCATCCGTCAGACATAGCCCCATAGCCCCCTGCAAGGGGTCTACGGCCAGAGGACAGTCGGGTGTGGTGTAACGGTTCCAGTGGCCCTTGAGCCATTTTATGGTCATGTCGGCCCCGTTCACCTGAAAAGTCGTTTCCAGGCTGTAAATATGATCGTCTAAAAAACCATAGGCCACGTAAATATCGTCACCCGGGATTTCAATGTTCACCAGCTTGTTTCGCATGTATGTCAGCATATTGTCTGACCTCTTTCCATGAGGTTTTAGGAAATATCAACACCGTCTAAAAGCGAGCTTCCGTCGGAAAAGGCGGCGCACCGGTTGTACAGCCGTATATTTTTCTGGACCATTTTTGAAAAAAAGTCCCGGCTGACAGCAGGGTCAAGGGGCGCTTTTTTAAGTTCCTCTTTGGTGATGCTCAAAATGGCCCCGTGGCAGCACTCCTCCGCCATATAGGCCAGTTCCACACAGGCCGGATCATCCCCCATGAGCCCTTCGATAATCTTGAGCATGCCCGGCCCGATGCGAACGCCGAGAAGATTCTGGAGCCTCTCTTCCGCATCCGGCATGCCCGCTATAAGACAGTGGTCAATGCGGCTGTCCGCGGCCATGATTTCAAGATCGGGAAGGGTTGCCTGAATCTGCACCCGTGCATCCAGAATATTGTCCGTTACCCGGCAGGTGCATGTCATGATGCCGTCTGAAGATTCTTCCACCGTTGTGCACCGGCTTCGTGAAAATGAGATTAAATGAGCCATGGGACTCCTCCTCATTCAAAACGATTATGGATGGCAATCATAACCGGATCGCTACTTTTCAAATGGCGGCACCATACAACGAAAAAGGAGTGGTGGTCCAGTGATAAAAGACATGCTCCAATTTTCCGGGTTTTCTCAGCAAGACAGCGACGTGCTGGAAATAAAAACGGAAAGGGTATTGAGAAGCAAATTGTGCTTGCGTCTTAAATGAGAATATCTTATAAAAACGACAGGTGATTCATTTATTAGGTTTTTTCATGCCGAGACGCGACAATAGTTCCCGCAATGTACGCCCCCTGAAATCCAAAGGGATAGCCACCCGATCTGCAATACTCGATGCGGCCCACGAGGTTTTTAAAGGCACCGGATACTATGGTTCTTCCATATCGGAAATTTCCCGCCGTTGCGGCATCTCCATGGGAACCTTTTACCACTACTTCAAAAACAAGGAACACGTATTCCTGGAGTTGAACGATGAGGTCATCGCGCGCTTCAAGAAGCGTGCGGAGGTATCGCCCCCCGGAGATCTCCGATTCAGAGACAGGCTGAGGAGCGTCATCCGGCTCCTCCTGGACCACACCCGGGACAATTTCGCTTTTCACCGCATCTTGGGGGAGTCGGAACTCATCGACCGGGTGACCATCGCCTTTTACGATTCCATCACCCAATATTACCGGGATTTCTTTCACCGGGAAATCCAAGCGGGCAACATGCGCCCTCTGGATGCCGATGTGGCGGCTTACGGACTCATCGGCATCTGTTATTTCAGTTCCAGCGACTGGGGAGCCCCCCATGAAAGACTTTCCCTGGACCGCATGGCGGATTTGATCACCGATCTGGTCCTTACGGGCATCAGCGGACCGACCCCTTGGGATAAACCACCCGGATGGGATCTTTTTTCTCTCCCTGATCCCACCCCTCTCCATCCGGAAAACAGGGAGCCCCCGACCAAAGGGGAAAAGACCCGACAGGCCATATTGCGGGCCGCGGGCAAGGTAATCGGTCTGCATGGGATCAATCGGGCCAGTATCTCCGAGATCACCCGTGACGCCGGTGTTGCCCAGGGGACTTTCTACGTTCACTTCAAAAGTAAAAGCGATCTGGTCATCGGATTTGTACGGTATATCAACCATGAACTGCGCAAGGAAATCCAGAGGGCCGTGTCTGTGACCCTAGACCGTCGGGATGCGGAACGGGTGGGCATGTTGACTTTTTTCGAATTTCTCCGTCAGCACCATGAGATCTACCGTGTGGTCCCGGAGTGCGAGATGGTTAGCCGCGAAGTGTCCCTCTGGTATTATCGTTCGTTGGCCCAAGGGTATGTTATTGGGCTGGAGCAGGGTATGAAACGGGGCGAAATCAGAAATCTTCCGACCGCGTTTTTAGCCCGTTCTCTTATGGGCTTTGTCCATTTCATCGGACTTAAACAGATCGTCTGGAACCCGGACCCGGAAGCCAAAATCAATAAACCGCTTTTTAACGACATGATTGAATTCGCGTTGTACGGACTCAAACCTTAACCGCTTTCTGCTCATAAATTATCAAAACACAATTTTTTTTGTTGACACCCGGAAAAAAATTTTGTAATAAAATTGATAGTTGAATCATATTTCAAAAAAGGATCTTCCCCATGGTCAATTTAAACGGCAAAGTCGTGGTGGTAACAGGCGCAAGTTCGGGCATCGGCGCTGCACTGGCCAGGGCCTTTTCCGAGGAAGGTGCAAAGGTCGTTTTGACCGCCCGGCGTGTGGATCGTCTGGAGGCAACAGCCGCCATGTGCCCCGGAGAAACCCGGATTGTACCCGCCGACCTTGTGAAGAGAATCCATCGGGAAGCCCTTGTGGGCCAAACCATGGACCGATGGGGCCGAATCGACATCCTCGTCAATAACGCCAGCCTCGGCATGTACGGTGATTTTGCTTCTTCCACCGAGGACCAATGGCGGCAACTTTTTGAAATCAACCTCTTTTCCATCGTTTTTCTTACCCGGACCGTCCTGACTGTCATGACCCTTCAACAAGAAGGCCTTATCGTCAACATGGCCTCCATCGGGGGGCTTATCTCCCATTCACAACGCGTGACCCCCTATGTGGCCAGCAAGCACGCTCTGGTGGGGTTTTCACGGGGGTTGGCCATGGATTTTAAAGGGACCGGGATCAAGGTGCTGGCCGTCTGCCCTCACCTGACCGACACGGAATTTTTCGAGGCCTCTCCAGGGGCGGAGGAGATGGCCCCCCAGGTTGAAAAATATAAATCATTCATGGATTCTTCTGAGGACGTGGCCAAGGGCATTATAAGTCAACTGGATTCGGAAAGGCTTGTGGTTTTTCCCACGGCAAAACCGGCCAGGGCCTATGAAAAGCAGCGGGATCTCTAGAATTTTTGATTGCGGATTTGAACAGAAACCTTTTTGCCCCATTTGAACCCCTTTTGAGCTTGGATATGAAAACCCAAAACATCAAGACAGCGCTGGTCATCGGAGGAGGTTCCGGCATGGGACGTTCCGCGGCCGCAGCCCTAGGGACCTTAGGCATTCAAGTCTTTGTGGCGGATCTGGATGTGGCGGCAGCCCGTGAGACCGTTTCAAATAACCTGGGAGATCAGGGCAGGGGAGAGGCTTTTCATGTGGATGTTTCCAGAAGCGATTCCGTGGGCGCCCTGTTTCAGGCCCTGAGGGAACGCGTGGACCGGTTGGATCTGCTGGTCCATACGGCGGCCATGCTGGGACAAACCGTCTTTGTGGAGGACATGACCGATGAAGAATGGCGCCGGATGATGGCCGTCAACCTGGACGGCATGTTTTACGCCTGTCGGGAGTCGGTCCGCTGGATGAAAGAGCACAAGACGGGCCGCATCATCCTTTTCAGTTCGGTGGCCTCCCTCACCCCCACCCCGGGAGCACTCCACTACAGCGCGTCCAAAGGGGCAGTGAATATGATGGGCAAGACCCTGGCCCAGGAGGTTGCCAGGCACAACATTCGTGTGAACGTGGTGGCCCCGGGATATATCGAAACGCCCATGCTGGATGGTCTGCCCGAGGGATTTTCAGATTACATCGTCAAAAAAACGCCACTCAGGCGCCTGGGCGAACCGGAGGAGATCGGAGCCTTGGTGGCATTTCTGGCATCCCCTGAAGCGGATTTCTTCACCGGCCAGGTTCTGAGCCCGAACGGCGGATTTGTGATTTAAATTAAAGAGAATAGACCGATGACCGAACCATTCAAACATCTGATTGTGAAACCCGAGGGCGAAATATGCTGGGTCACCATCAACCGCCCCCAGGACCGGAACGCCATCCATTCTGAACTCATGGGCGAACTGACCCGCATGCTGGACGGAATGGAGGAGACAACAATCCGTGCTTTGGTCTTTACCGGGGCCGGGGATACTTATTTCATTGGGGGCGCCGACGGCATCGAAATGATGCAGTGTAATGGGGAAGAAGCCCGCAACTTCTCCTCCCGGATACAGGGGTTATTCCTCCGGATGGAAGCCAGTCCCCTCATCCTGGTGGCCGCCATCAATGGTCTCTGTTTCGGGGGCGGTTATGAATTTGCCCTGGCGTGCGACCTCCGGGTGGCATTGGAAGATGCCCGGATCGGCCTGCCCGAAGTAAAGGTGGGGCTCATTCCCGGCGGGGGGGGCACCCAGCGTTTGCCAAGGCTGGTGGGTTTCGGCCGGGCCATGGAGATGATCCTGAGTGGCCGACTCTACAAGGGGTCGGAGGCGGAGGGGATGGGGCTGGTCAATCTGGCGGTCCCACCGGACGGCCTTTCAGCCGGTGTTGAAGAACTGCTGAAACCCATCCTCAGGCAGCCCCGGTATGCTCTCTCCCTGGCCAAACGGGCGGTTCATGACGCTAAAAGGGAATCTCTGGAACAAGGGCTCAAAACGGAAAGCGAACAGTTCAGCCGCTGTTTCGAGCATGATTTTTTCCCCGATCTCATGATTCGGCAACTGAAAGAGGGCACCCTTGAGACCACGGCGGATGTTTCGGGTCTTGATGGAGGAAAAAAGAGATGAAAGTCCTGGGGATCGCAGGAAGCTTGAGACCCAAGAGCAACACCCTGGAATATGTGGAGAAGGCCCTCGGCGTCTTCAATGAGGCGGGTCTTGAGACCGTGGTCAATTTCGCAGGCAATATGGTCCGGGTGATGGAAAAGATATTTTCATGATGAATAAGGAAAGGAACACCATAATGATACCCGGAATCGGCTCCTGGCTCACCAAAAGGACGGTGCTCACCCCGGACAAAGAGGCCGTGGTGGACGGGGAGAAACGTTTCACTTACCGGCAGCTCAACGGACGGGTGAACCGCCTCTCAAAAATACTTCAAGGGCTGGGGATCAAGAGCGGAGATCGGCTGAGCATTCTCTCCGTCAATTGCGTGGAATATGTGGAAACCATCATGGCCGCGGCCAAACTGGGAGTCATGCTGGTTCCACTGAACTGGCGTCTGACGCCTACGGAGCTGGCCTTCATCTTGAATGACAGCGGCGCCGAAACCCTCCTTTTCCATCCTGATCTCATGGATGCGGCAAACAGCCTGCATGAGAAAGTCGGGCTCAAACAGATGGTGGCTCTTGGGCGGGAAGAGATGGGCGAGGCATCGGCCTACGAAAATCTTCTGGAAACCCAGACCTATGACGAGCCGATTCCCGACCGTGTCCCGGATCTGGATACGCCCCACATTATCATGTACACCGCGGGCACAACGGGCCAGCCCAAGGGGGCCGTCCTGAGCCAGGGGGCAAGTTTCTGGAACGCCGTCAACCTCACCGTGTCAATGGACTTCACCTCCAACGACCGGAACCTGGCGGTTTTGCCCATGTTCCATATCGGGGGCATCGGCCTTTTTACTCTGCCCATGCTCTATATGGGTGGCACGGTGATCATCCAGCGCACTTTTGAACCGGCCCAAACCCTGGCGCTGCTTGAATCCGAAGGGATCACGCTCTTTTTTGGTGTGGCCGCCATCTTCCTGTTCCTGATTCAGCATCCCCAATTCAACGGCCAGGCCTTTAAAAATGTCCGGGTGGTTATGAGCGGAGGAGCGCCTTTGCCCGTGAGCCTGGTCCATCAGTATCGGGACGCCGGCATCATGCTTCAGCAGGGATTCGGCATGAGTGAGGCCGCGCCCAGCATCGCTACCCTTGAAAAAGATCTGGCCGTTCAAAAGGCCGGTTCCATCGGAAAGGCCCTGATGCATGTGGAGGCGCTTGTGGTGAATGATCAAATGGCCCCGTTGCCTCCGGACCAGGTGGGTGAGCTGGTAATCCGAGGCCCCAACCTGATGCAGGGTTACTGGAACCGGATTGATGCCACCAAAGAAGCCTTCAGCGGTGGATGGTTTCATACGGGCGACCTGGCTCGGATGGACTCCGAGGGGGACATTTATATTGTCGACCGGAAAAAGGATATGTTCATTTCCGGCGGGGAAAATGTCTATCCCGCCGAGGTGGAAAACGCCATTTACGAACTGCCTCAGGTTTCGGAAGCCGCCGTCATCGGCATGAAAGACGAAAAATGGGGAGAGGTGGGCATGGCGGTGGTAGTTGTCAAGGAAGGGCGGGAACTCACACAAGAAGAGGCCATAGCCCATCTCAAAGGCAGATTGGCAAAATACAAAATCCCCAAAAGCATGGTATTTACGGACAACCTGCCCCGAAATGCGGCGGGCAAGGTTCTGAAAAACGCTTTGAGAGAGGCGTATGCGCTTTAGATGAGTGTCAAAACATTTTTTAGGAGATCCATAAATGCAGAAGGGAGGGTTTAAAGAGTCGTAAAGACAAAAATGGGATCAGGAATCAGCCGCCCCGATTTGGACCGGGGATTGTTGGGATGAAATGAACAACACAATCAAGAAAGAAGAAAGGAGAGCAAAATGAACGTGAAAAAGTTTTTTTGTGTCTTGGTGTTGGCATTGGTGGCTTCGGCCTTCGGGGCATTTCCGGTTATGGCGGAAAAACCCATTAAAATAGGGATCATTCAGGGGCTCACCGGACCCTATGAGGTCTACGGCAAAGCGGAAGTCACCGGGTTCAAGATGGGCCTGGAATATTTCACAAAAGGGACCAACAAGATCGCGGGAAGACCCGTGGAATTGATCGTTGAGGACACCCAGTTAAAAGCTGCAAGGGCCAAGATGTTGCTTACCAAACTCTACAGCGACGACAAAGTGGACCTGGTCGTAGGACCCACCAGCAGCGGTGTTGCCCTGGCCGTGCTGCCCGTGGCCCAACAGTTCAAGAAAATTCTCATCGTTGAACCGGCGGTGGCGGATGCCATTACCGGAAAGAACTGGAATCGTTATATTTTTAGAACCGGACGCAACTCCAGTCAGGATGCCATCAGTAATGCCGTGGCCGTGGCGGCCCCGGGCGTGAGTATCGCCTGCATTGGTCAGGACTTCGTTTTTGGTAAAGATGGTATTGCAGCCTACAAAGAGGCAGCGGAAAAATTGGGGGCCAAGGTGGTTCACGAAGAGTATTGCGATCCGAGGGGTACGGATTTTACAGCCCCCATTCAGCGGATTATCGAGGCGCTTAAAGACAAACCGGAGCCCAAATATGTGTGGGTTATCTGGGCCGGAAAAGGTGGCCCCATGGCCCAGCTCATCGCTGCCGGTCTGGACAAATACGGCATCCAGATTGCCAGCGGCGGCAATGTTCTGGCTGCACTCAAACTGATGAAACCCCTCAAAGGGATGAAGGGGTCCATCTATTACTACTACGAAAACCCGAAAAATGAGGTAAACGACTGGCTGGTGAAAGAACACTACAAACGCTTCAACGAACCGCCTGATTTCTTTACCTGTGGTGGGTTTGCCGCGGCCAGCGCCGTGGTGGAAGCCATCAAAAAATCGGGCGGGAAAACAGACACCGAGACCCTGATTGCGACTATGGAGGGGATGGAGTTCATGACGCCCAAGGGAAAAATGAAATTCCGTAAGGAGGACCATCAGGCCCTTCAGGAGATGTATGCGTTTCAGTTGGATACCAAACCCGATGTGGCATGGGCCATCCCCGTGTGCACCGAAGTGCTCTCCATGGAAGTAACGGCGCCGCCGGTTATGAACAAGAAGTAAATCTTACAGGTTTCCCCAAACCCATGCGGTCGGTTTGCCCGCATGGGTTCCAGGGGTCCGCCTTTTTTTTGGGAAAACCGAAGGCTTAAAGGTAATGCAGATGAAAGCAGATCCCATCGTAGAAACCAAAGACCTGACCATCCGCTTCGGGGGGCACGTGGCTGTGAATCGGGTGAACCTTAAAGTGGAACCGTTTGCCCTAAAGTCCATTATCGGACCCAACGGCGCGGGGAAGACTACCCTGTTCAACCTGATGACGGGCCAGTACAGACCCACCGAGGGCAGCGTTTTCCTCAAGGGGGAAGACATTACCCGCTTGAGCGCCGTGAAGAGAACCCGCCTGGGGATGGGACGTTCTTTTCAGTTGACCAATATCTTTCCCGATCTGACGGTTTTGGAAAACGTCCGGGTTGCGATCCAGTCCAGGGAAGGCATCGGCTTGAATTTCTGGAAAAATTATCTCCATTTCTCCGGTATGGAAGACGAGGCCTACGAACTCCTGAAAGATGTCCTTCTGGATGAAAAGTGGGCCATGCAGGCCAGTTCCCTCACCCACGGGGAACAGCGGAAGCTGGAGATTGCCATCCTTCTGGCCCTGAAACCGGAGATCCTTTTCCTGGACGAACCCACGGCCGGGATGGGCCAGGAAGAAGTTCCGGCCATTCTGGAAATCCTTCATCGGATCAAAGATGCAAAAGACCGTACCATGCTCCTGGTGGAGCATAAAATGGACATGATCATGAGCCTTTCGGACTCAATCGCGGTTCTTCAGGAGGGGGAATTGATTATCGACGGCCCCCCCGATGAGATCCATAAAAGCAAGGCGGTTCGGGACGCCTATCTGGGTGGAGGTGCAAGGCGTGAATAATTCAATCCTTAAGGCCGAAGGGGTCCACACCTTCATTGAACAACACCATATCCTGCAGGGGGTTTCTTTTGCGGCACGGGCTGATGCCGTGACCGTCCTCATCGGCCGAAACGGTGCGGGCAAGAGCACGACGCTTAAGACCGTCATGGGTCTGCTTCCGGCAGCGAAAGGAAAAATCTTCTACCGGGGGAAGGAAATCCAGAAGAACAAACCGTACGAAATCGCTCGAATGGGAATCGGTTTTGTTCCGGAGCATATGGGGATCTTTTCGGAACTCACGGTGGAGGAAAACATGCGGGTGGCCATGCTGGTTGAAAATGATGCCTCGGCCCGCAGGCTGGAGCGGATACTGACCATGTTTTCAGCGCTAAAGAAATTCTGGAAATCCAAGGCGGGAAACCTGAGCGGGGGGCAGAAACAGATGCTGGCCATCGCCAGGGCCATTGTGAACGACACCTCCCTCCTGCTCATTGATGAACCCTCCAAGGGGTTGGCGCCCATTATCGTGGATGTGGTCATCGATTCCATCAACCAGATCAAGGAACGCAGTGTGGTGGTGTTGGTGGAACAGAATTTCTATATGGCAAGGTCGGTGGGAGACGATTTTTTCATTCTGGACGACGGAATGGTTGTGAAAAGCGGCGGGATGGAAGAACTGGCTCAGAACGAAGAATTGCAGAGCCGGTATCTCGGGATTTCTAAAATCGAGGATTGAAATCAGTAACAACGGGAGCAACCTCAAATGGCTGAGACCATATTCAAGCGTTGGAGTCAGGAGCTCACCCTGGCGGGAGCCGGCATTCTCTTTCTGCTGCCCCTCTTTGAAATACAACCCAAAACCTATCTGACCCTCACCATTGCGGGTCTGGCCATGGGGATGCTTCTGTTTCTGGTAGCCTCCGGCGTCAGCATTATTTTCGGCCTCATGGATGTTCTGAATTTTGCCCATGGGGCCCTGTTTGCATGGGGCGCCTATGTGGGATTTTCCGTCTTCCAACTCCTCATGAAATGGGTGGAGGCGGATTCCGTTCTGAAGAATTTTGCCGTCTTCCTCATGGCCATGGCGGCCGCCATGATCGCGGTGGCGGTTTTAGGTATCATTCTCGAAAGGGTTGTGGTGCGCCGGGTCTATGGGAATCACCTCTTCCAAATCCTCATTACCTTCGGCGCCACCATCGTTTTGGTGGAACTCATCCGTGTCTTCTGGGGGCCAAACGACGAAGTCATGATCGTGCCCCACACCTTTTCCAGAAACTGGGACATCATGGATGTTGTCATCAGTAAATACCGGATCATCTGTATTTTCCTGGGCGCCATCGTCTACGGCGTGATCCAGCTCATCCTCAAAAAGACAAAGCTGGGGACCATCGTGCGGGCAGGCGTGGAAGACCGGGACATGGTCCAGGCCATGGGACACAATATTTACCTTCTCTTCACGGGCGTTTTTGCCGCGGGGGCGGGATTGGCGGCCCTGGGAGGGGTGGCCATGAGTATTTTCAGCTTGCAGGTATACCCCGACATGGGAGGGACCTATCTCCTTTTCGCCTTTATCGTGGTCATCATCGGGGGCTTGGGGAGCGTCACCGGCTCCCTGGTGGGTGCGCTGATCGTGGGGCTCAGCTACAACTACGTGGCCTATCTGGTACCCTGGGCCGCTGCCGGGGTCAACGTCCTCATTATGATTATCATTCTTCTCATCCGGCCCACCGGTCTTTTTCAAGCAGGAAAGTAGCGAGGTATGGTAAAAATGGCAGAAGCAACACCGGTTCAGATGTTCCATATGGAAGAAAAGAGAAGGCAGTACCGCAGGGCCGGCTCTTATCTTAAAATCTGCGTATTGGCCCTATTTATCCTGGTGCCCTTCCTGTTCCCTTCCTTTAAAACCGTCGATCTGGCCGTCCAGATCATCATCTTCGGGGCACTGGTGGCCAGTTTCGACATCCTTTTGGGATATACGGGAATTCTCTCCTTCGGGCACGGCATGTTTTTCGGCATGGGCGCTTACTGTATGGCTTTTTTACTCGGCAAATACGGGATGCCATCCTATTCCAATCTGGTCTTTGGGTTTATGGTTGCCGCTGCCGCATCTGCGATCCTGGCCATGCTCATCAGCTTCCTCACCCTTCGCGTCAAAGCCATCTTTTTCGCCATGATCACCCTGGCCATTGCGGAACTGGCCATAGTGCTCGCCACCAAACTGAGCGGGCTTACGGGCGGGGAGGACGGGATCAGTTTCATGATGCCGGGAATTTTTTCGGTGGCGTTTTCCACCGGGAATTTCATGGGAATCGAAATTACCGGTAAGATCATCACCTACTACTTTATCCTCCTCTCCTGCCTGGGCCTCTTTTTGATGATGCTGAGGTTCACCCATTCCCCCTTGGGTCGCGTCCTTCAGGCCATCAGGGACAATACCCAACGGGCGGAAGCCCTGGGCAACAGGACCTTCGTGTATCAGAGCATCTCCATTACCTTCGGCTGCGTCATGGCAGCCCTGATCGGTTGCCTATATGCCATGTGGATGGAATACGTAAATCCGGAATCGAGCTTGGGCGTCATGACCATTATGCTGGATGTTCTGCTCATGGTCATCATCGGCGGAATGGGAACACTTTACGGCGGGATCATCGGCGCCGCCTTTCTGAAAATCACACAGACATTTCTCCCCGACCTTCAGAGCCTGGCAAAGGATCTGTTTCCCGAGGCGGTGCTTTTGCACAATATTCTGGAACGATGGCTTCTCCTTTTCGGAATCCTCTTTATCCTGGTGGTCATCTTCTTCCCCAAGGGCGTTATCGGTTCGGTCAAGGACCGGGGGCCGCGAAAGAAAAATGTCCCATAGCGTTAAAAAAAAGGAAAATAAATCATGATCTACGGAGACTGTGTCGGTCGGTGGGGACGAGCGTATCCTAAAAAAGAGGCCCTGGTGGATGCCATAAAAGACAGGCGTTATACCTATGGGGAGCTCTCTCGGGAAATCAATCGTATGACCCATTTCCTGAAAACGGAATTGGACATCCGGAAAGGCGACCGGGTGGCGTGCCTGTCGTTCAACCGAACGGAATATATCATACTTTTCCTCGCCCTAAGCCGCCTGGGTGCCGTCCTGGTCCCCTTAAATTTCCGCCTGGCCAAGGGGGAGTTCGTTTATTTTTTGAAAGACAGTACCCCTAAAGCTATTTTCTTTGATCAACAGCATCAAGAGGTGGTGGCCGGATTTATAACGGACGTCCATGTGATCCACCATGTTTGTCTGGATACGGATAATCGTGTTGGGCGCTCCCTGCCGGACATTTGGGGTTTTCTACCGGATCATCCCATGGACGAGGTGGAAATCGAACCCCATGATCCGCAACTGGTTATCTACACCTCGGGAACCACCGGTTTGCCGAAAGGGGTCCTTTTAACCCACGGTATGCTCGCCTGGAACGCCTTCAACACCATCCTGGGTTGGGGTCTCGGGCCGGAGGATAAGACCATTCTGCATGCGGCCATGTTCTATACGGCCGGATGGAACGTCTTTACCCTGCCCATCTTTCAGAGCAGGGGCGTCAACATCCTGATCGAATCCTTTGATCCGGATCTGATCCTGAATCTCATCCAGAATGAGGGGGTAACGGTCTTTTTCGGCGTGCCCACCATGTTCCAGATGCTTATGGACTCCCCGAAATTTGCTTCCACCGATTTTTCAAGGGTCCGGTTCATGGTTTCAGGGGGCGCCCCCCTGGGGCAACCCCTCTTTGAGGCCTTTAAGACGGAAAAATCCGTTCATATCCGGGAAGGCTACGGTCTCACCGAGGTGGGACCCAACTGCTTTATGGCCAACGGCAAACCGGGGACCATCGGGCATCCAATGCCCCATGTGGATGTAAAGCTGGTGGACCCTGATGGACGGGAGGTTCCACAGGGCGAGGAAGGAGAAATTCTCCTGAAAGGTCCCAACATGTGTCCGGGCTATCTCAACAAACCGGAGACCACGGCCAAGGCCATTGTGGACGGATGGTTCCATACGGGGGACCTGGGCAAGATGGATGCGGATGGCCATATGGCTATTGTGGGCCGACTAAAGGATATGATCATCTCCGGGGGGGCCAACATATACCCGGCGGAAATCGAACGGGCCATTGAAACCCACCCGGCCGTTATGGCATCGGCTGTCATCGGGGTTCCGGATCCCAAATGGGGGGAGGTAGGCAAAGCGATTGTGGAACTCAACCCGGAGGCGACGCTGACACTTTCGGATTTACTCGCTCACCTGGGGGACCGCTTAGGCAAATTCAAACGACCCAAATATCTGGCGGTGGCGGATGCCCTGCCGAGGACGCCCGCTTCGGGCAAGGTCCAAAAGTTTGTTCTCAAGGAAAAGCACGGTAAGGCTGACAATGATTGATATGATGGAAAAACTCTTCAAGACCGGGGAACTTTATACGGGATTCATGAATGCCCTTCTGGAGGCCGGAAAGGCAACTTTTGACGGCAACAACAGCCATGAGGCCCTGAACGAAATCTATGAAAAGATGACCCGGCGTTACCTTGCGCTTTATAAAGAAAGTGTGGGGAAATTTCTCTCCATCCCTCAATTGGGTATTCCGCGAGAATCCCTTCAACAGGTGATGGCCGCGGTGGATGCCTATTACCGGTTCATGGCGGCCATCGGAGATTTTCTGGTCAAATTCAACATCCCCTTAAAAGACGCCTTTGAGATCCTGACAGAGACCATTAATGAGAGGGAAGGCACGGACGACAATTTCAAGAGCGCTAAAGAGATTTACGATTTTGCCGTGAACATTCTGGATGAAAAGTACGACTCACACATCAAATCGCCCGAAGGCGTAAAAATTGTGGTAGACGTGGTTGAAAAATATCTGGATTTCAAAAAAAAATCAGATGCCGTAAGAGATATATGGTTTAAATCCCTGTCCATTCCCACTTCGAAGGAGATGGAGGATGTGTACCGGGGGATATATGATCTTAGAAAAAAGACGCGGAAACAGGAGTCCCTTATCCGTGACCATGAGGCGCTCATAGGCAAGCTGAACCGAAAAGTCCTGGCCCTCGAAGCATCTCTTGCCGACGTCCGAAAGTGAGGATGAGGGAATGTCTTACCAGGAAATAATCGAAAGCATTGAGAAAGATCTAAGGGAATTCCCCCAAAAAATCCTATCTGCCACCGAAGTGCTCACCAGTGATTTGGATTACCGGGTGGCAACCACCCAGGCAGCGGTTGTGTACCGGGAAGATAAGATGAGGCTGTTTCATTATGAAAGCAGAGCAAAAAAAAAGGATGTGCACAAAACCCCCGTTTTGATTGTTTATGCCCTCATCAACCGGCACATCATGCTGGATTTGGAACCGGGGAGGAGTTTTATTCAAAACCTTCTGAATGAAGGGCTGGATGTGTACCTGATTGACTGGGGCTATCCAACGGGGGCGGACAGGTACCTGAACCTTGATGATTATGTGAACGGCTATATGGACAACGTGGTCCGGTGGATAAAATCCCGGACCGGCAAACCACAACTCAATCTCATGGGCATCTGCATGGGAGGGACTTTCTCAGTCATGTACGCCGCCCTTCACCCTGAAAAGATCCGGAATCTGATCACCCTCGCCACCCCAACCCGGTTTGACATTGACGATGCCGGTCTTTTTTTGTGGGCCAGGGGGTTAGATCTGGATAAACTGACGGAGGGCTTGGGGAATTTACCGGGAGACCTGGCCAATATCCTTTATCTGCTGGTGTCGCCCGTTGCCGCAGTGAACAAATACATTCAATTTTTTGATATTGTTGAAGACCCCAAATTGGTCAGCACGTTTCTCCGAATGGAAAAATGGATATTTGACAGCCCTGACATGGCGGCGGAAGCATTTAAAGAATGGATCAGGGACCTGCTTCAGCAGAATCTGTTGATACAGAACAGCCTGGTGCTGGGAGATCAGAGGGTAAATCTGAAAAACATCACATGTCCGCTCTTGAATGTTTTCGGAAAAAGTGATTATCTTGCGCCGCCCTCTTCCGCCAAACCCCTTTCCAAAGCGGTGGGTTCAAAAGACGTCACAACCCTTGGCGTGGATACGGGACACGTGGGGATCTTTGTGGGGAGCACATCCAACAAAACCATCATCCCCAAGATTGTGAAATGGGTTAAAGATCATTAATTGTTAGAACACGAAGGGAGAAATCTTCATGACCGAACCGATCATGAAAAGAGCCAAAGGTGACGGCGTTGGGATTCAACTGGCCCATTGGAAAGGCAAAAGGGAAAATATTTTCTGTATCCATGGCCTTACGGCCAACAGCCGGTGTTGGGACAGAATTATTTCAGGGTTGACCCCTCGGTTTCAGGTCCTGGCAATGGATCTCAGAGGAAGAGGTCTTTCAGACAAGCCTCCCACAGGATATTCCATTGAACAACATGTTCAAGATATATATTGCTTACTGGAAGACCAGGGATTGGAACGGGTGACCCTCATGGGCCATTCTCTGGGCGCCTATATATCTCTTGCCTTCGCGGCCCATCATCCTGAGCGGGTAAAAAAATTGATATTGATGGACGCGGGCGGTCATCTCTCCCAGTCCCGGTGGGACAAAGTCCATGTGGCCATCAAACCTTCCGTTGAGCGGCTTGGACAGGTTTTCCCCTCCTTTGAAGACTATACGGCGTTATTGAAACAGGCGCCCTTTCTCCAGCCCTGGACCCGGTTTCTGGATACCTATTTCCGTTATGAAATCGAAGAAGTGAATGGCGGTGTGCGATCCCGAACCCCGGTGGAAGCTATTTTGGAAGAGATCTCCAATATTCGTAACTTTGATGCCGCCCGCCTGTATCCGCGTATTGCCTGTCCGGTGCTGATCCTGCGGGCAACCGACGGGATTCTGTCCAAAGACGATATGGTGCTAACTGAAGATGCTGCGGAAAGGATGGTGCGGGAGATCGCCCATGCCAAGCGAGTAGATGTGACGAACACGAATCATTACTCCATTCTGTTTGAAGCAAATGAGACAAGGGATGGTGCAATTTTGAACTTCTTAGAAGGGTAGTAAGGAGTGCCTCATGATCGGAAAGACCATCACTGAACTATGCGTGGGGGATATGGCCGAATTTTCCAAGACCGTTTCAGAATCGGATATCTATCTTTATGCGGGCATCACCGGTGATTTTAATCCTGCACATCTTGACGAGGAGTATGCCAAAGGGACTTTTTTTAAGACCAGAATTGCCCATGGTATGCTGTCGGCAGGCTTTATTTCCACGGTATTGGGGAATAAGCTGCCGGGACCGGGGACCGTTTATGTCAAACAGGCGTTGAATTTTCTGGCCCCGGTTCACATTGGCGATACGATTACGGCCCGGGTCGAGGTAATGGAGATCGACACTGAAAAGAACCGCATAAAAGTGAAAACCCTATGCGTCAATCAGGATGGAACAACTGTTTTGGACGGTGAAGCCCTGGTCAGTCCCCCGAAGGTGCCGAAGCAGGATGGCTGAGGTAGCTTAAGAAAGGTACAACCGATCTCTCATAACCCTTTTTCCAGGTCCAATTGGTAACGTACCGGACCGCGGCAGTCATCGCCGAAGCAGGTATGAAGAGCGCATTCGGAGGTGGGAAGAGACCAGGAGGTGGCGATGGCGCCGTGACCTTTGGGAAAGGCCGAAACCTCGGCGTCAATGTAATCCAAGGGGGCAAGGGCCGATTCCCTGTCCACCAGATCGTCTTTTTCCGCATAGCAGATAAGGAACTTGATCTTTTTTTCTTTCAGACGCTTGAAATTGAGTTTCCGATCAAAAAGCTTCACGGGAAGTGTCCCGTCTTTTTCCACGGGAATGGTGTATGAGTCAAAACTCATCTGGGTGATGGCTACGGGCAGGTCATTTCGGTCATAAATCAACCAGTGATTGAGGGCCGCCGCGGTTTTGCTGATGTTCCCCACTCGGCCATCCGACCTATTGAACATCATCAGGTCTCGATAAAGGGCGAAAACAGGGGCCTCCTTTTCCATGCTTTTCAGCTTATAGACCCAGCTCATAACTTTGCCGTCCACCACTTGGTTGCCGTTGGACAAGGTCTTCACGGAATAGCCCAAATCCCTGAATCGGGGAGGCAGATGTTCCATGTATTCAACCAGTGATCTGCTTCTGGTGCCGTCCATGGGCGCCACACAGGTAATGAGGGCATCCACCAGGCCGTCAAGTTCACCGGAAAGGAGGTCTACAACCGCGATGAATCCCCCCTGGCAGAATCCGTTCAAAGTGATTTCTCTCTGGTGCCTTCCCTTTACCTGCTCGCAGAAAAAACGGGTATCCGAGGCGTCGTCTTCACCCGTCATGGTCTGCACGGCCGGGGTTGAATCAATACCCTTCATGATTCTGATATAGGTGGGAATTCCCTGGTTTGCAAAGGCATGCACATAGCTCTTGTTCTCGCCGGGCAGGAAGGCAAGGATGTTGGGACCCAGGACATAGGGGGGAATGATGATGACCGGTTTCCCCTTTTTTCTTATCCTGACTTTTTTGTCTCTGGGAAAGACCTGATAGAGGAGGAAACGGTCCGTCTCGGCTACTTTTTCATAACCCGGGCCTTCAAAATGAAACCCGAATTCAGGTCTGATTTCCAGAATAGCTTTTGGATAGGCATAGAGCACTTTCTCCAGGGCCTTTGCCTGCCTGGCCATGAATTCATGAATGTCTTCTCCATCGCGGTCCAAGAGGGTGTTGAGCCAGGCGGAGAAGGTTCCTGGCATCTCCCTCTGATGGTAGTCATTCATGAGCGCCATACTGCTGTTGAATCCCTTTTCGGCAACCTGGAGGTTAAACTTGAAAAGCTCCGCATAATCTCTTAAGCTCTCGTTGAGGGGATGGCTCGCCAGTTTGTCCTTTTCAGTGACGGAAAAAGCGTTCAGGGCGATCCGGAAAGGGGTCATGAACTCGTTCATATATTTGGAAACCCCGGTCCAGTATGTTTGTGAGGCTCTGATCTGCTCGCCGGTTGCCCCAATCACCTTAAGGTTGATTTCTGAAAACCTTTCCAGGGAACGGGAAATCGATTTATATGAAGCCAGGGCCAGATCGGTCATGCTGTCCATCTTTACCTCAATTAAAAATCGGCTGACGCATTAAGATTAAAAGTGCCTGCCTGCACGGCACAGGGGATGGTAAGGGTGGTTGAGAAACCACCCTATTTCTTCGGCAGCTTATTTTTTTGAGGATGCAACAAAATCTTCTACCTTCTTAAAATTATCATCTACAGCCTTTTTAAAATCTTCACAACCACTTTTATAGGCGCCGACCCACTCCCCTATGACCTTTTTGCCCTCTTCCGGAAGCCATGAGGCCTGCTCTAAGGTTGTGCCGACCATTTTTTCCGTCTGCTCCTGGACCATGCTCATGGCACTGAAGCTATTATCAAATGTGGCCTTATTGAAATCAATCATCTGTTTGAATATCTGATTTTGGTCCATCTTGCTGCTCCTTAATTTTATAAATGGAAATTTGTTAGGATTTGATCATAAATCATTTGGTTTTTGTCTTTGTGCCTTTTTCAGCTTCAGCAAAGAATGCTTCAACTTTCGCAAAATTCTCATCAACGCTCTTCTTGAAATCCTCACGTCCCTTCTGATAGGCCTTGACCCATTCATCAATAGCCTTTTTGCCCTCCTCCGGAAGCCACGTGGCCTGCGCCAAGCTCATGTTAAGCATCCTTTCCGCCTGATCCTGGACCATGCCCATGGCACTGAAGCTGTTGTCAAATGTGGCCTTTTGGAAATCAATCATCTGCTTTGCGATTTTTACGGGTTCCATGCCGACAATACCTCCTGAAAGTTTTTAATCCTCATATATTCCTTGTCCGAACATTGACTGATTATAAATCACGTTAGAATTTTGTCAAGCCAAAATGTTGCATTGCACAAATTCTATTTGAAACCCTTCGGTTTTGTTTTCCACTCCATCACCTATTATAACGCTTTGACATATAGTGATTAATATTATAAATCTATTATACAGATGAACTGAACAGGGTTCAATAATCAATCTTTTTTGCAATACGTCAAAACTTTATACACGATCGAGAGGCGAAAATGAACGAAAAGATTCTGCTCAAAAAATACGCCAACAGGCGTTTATATGACACTGAAAAAAGCAAGTATGTGACCCTCGCCCATGTGGCCCATATGATCAAGGAGGGGCGGCAGGTGGAGGTGGTTGACGCAAAAACCAAGGAGGATGTCACCGCTTTTATCCTTACCCAGATTATACTGGAAGAGGCCAAAAACAAAAACGCCCTCTTGCCCGCTCCGCTTCTGCACCTGATCATTCAACACGGAGGAAACGTCCTTCAGGAATTTTTCGACAACTATCTCCAGCAGACCATCAAAAACTACCTCATATACAAGAAAACGGCTGATGAGCAATTCAGCAAATGGTTGGATATGGGGATGGATTTCTCCACCATTGCTCAGAAAACCATGACCGGGCTGACGCCCTTCCATCCATTTACTGATCAGAGTTCTTCTTCAGAGAAAAAACCGGGGAAGAAGAAACAGGATGGATAGAGGCCCTAAAAACCGAGGTATTATGCAGCGGATTTATCGCTGTGACAGAGGATGAATTCCGCAATCCTGTTGTAGTATTCTCTCAAGATTTTGGTGGATCGGAAAAGACCCATGTGGCCTCCATCACAGATAAGCGTCATTTTGTTACCGGGTGGCACCGAATCGATCATTTCCATGTGCCCCGTGGCCTGGAGGGGTGGGGCGATGGCATCCTTTTTTCCCCCAAGCGCCCAGATGGGGACTGAACCCGGATAATCTTTGATGCCGATCTCTTTCCCGCCAACGGATAACGTCCCCTTGATGAGTTCATTTTTCACAAAGATCTTCTGATAGGTATCTCGGATGAACCCTATTGGCGCGTGATTAACGTAATTGTACCAGCGATAAAAGTCCTTTTGGCGTTGGGCATCTTCTTTATTTCCCTGTTTCAGATCAGCCAGAAGTTTCTTCAAATTCCTGAAATGCTGATCCATCCCCAGGACGTAAAATCCCAAGACGTGAACCCGGCCGTCATAGCTCTCTCTACCTCTACCTTCATGTTCATCGGATATGGTGTGTCCCGATACTGCAACGAGCTTTTCGATGTAATCCTCGCCCGCCATATGGGCAAAATCGGTCAAGGACCCCCTTTCTCCCTCCGTGTGCATGGGTGCTCCGGCGGAACCGAATGTTTTTCCTAGGTGGGGATGAAGGATCAGGGTGCTCATGAGGAGGGGGCCCGGTTGGCAGATTGCGATCAGGTGGGGGGGACAACCTGTCCGCTCTTTCAGCGTCTCCAAGACCTTTTTGTACTGTTCAACCTGCCCGTCAAAATTCTCATAATGCCTCTCGCCATCCACATAAAGCGGAATATCCTCGGCGCATTTCTGCTCCACAATGGCCATGCGGGTAAGGCCGTGGTCTCTCATGTAGAGGGCTACCCGTTCAGCAATGTTGGAATGATGTCCCGCCCGTGGCGCAAAGACCACCCCGTAATTCCGGATTTTGTGTTCCACATCCATGGAGATATCAATGAGCTTGAGACCCGGTAAATCAAGGATGACCTTCGAGTCATCATATTCAACCGTCCAATCCTGATCCGGAAGCTTTTCCGTAAAAAACTTCAGAAAATCCAATTCCCCCAGCCTCTCCCGGTGAAAACAATCCAGGTAATCCATGACATTTTTTTCAGCCAACGACAGGAGACTGTCCGATCCTTCCCAACAGATCTCAGCGAGTTGGTTGCAATCCTTTGGCTTTGCGTTGACCGTCGCCGGCAAGAGATGTTTCATCAATCGGCAATTAAAATGATGTGTGTTCCTCATTAAATCAAAACCCAAAGAGTGACAGCGGATAGCGGTTTCAGTGAGATCCGCACTGGTTTGTATGGGAATCTTCATGGCCTCCAGGCTGTTTTGTACATGGGGAAAGAGTGTCATAAAAGAGGTCGGCATGATCTATGGTTCTCCTTTCGATACGTTTTTGAAAGCGGTGTTCACATTAAGGTGGCAATCCTGATAGATTGAGGATATGTTTTTCGCAAAAGCTTCTATGGTAAATGGTTATTTTAACGCAATTTTAGCAAATATAATTTTGCATTGCAACAAATAAATAAACCACTTCAAAGCACCCTACCACTGATCAGGGTGTCTACGGGCTCCATGATGAAAATGAGAAAATACGGGGTTCGATTTGGGAAAGGATGAGGTTTTGCCGAAGTCTTTACTTCTTTTCCGGTAAATATGTGAAAATTTCACTTTTATGCCGGTCAACATAGGCACAGCCGGGTTCAGCCCCACACGCCCGGCACTTGAAGTCATAGGTGGATTTGATGGTTCCGCACTGGGGGCAGGCATAGTGCTTGAGCATTTCCATTCAGTTCATAAATCCTGCTGAATTTTTGATAATAATCCGTACGATTTCCCGGGACTTCTTGCACCAGGCCGAGGTACAGTTTCAGGATGTTTGTTGAATGATCTCCTGTTTCCAGGCTTATAGCTGCATATTTTTGTTTGATGAGGGGATCAATTCGGATTCCGCAGCCCCGGCATCTGTTGATGATTTCAGAGTATTGTTTTAAGGCCTTCTCTTTTGACCCGAGCGCTTCGAATGTCCTTGCAGGGCTTTAAAGCAATCGCCTCATCCCGACCATGAGAATCAAGGTAGTTCACGGGCACGGGGGACGTATATTTTTTTATCACTTTCTGATTTGGTTCGGATGTGGTAGGAAGTTCCCATGCCACGAAAAACGAGGATTAAGGTGGACCCCATTGTTTGGACAGCCCCGAAGGGGGCATAAGCTTTGATGCCGTATTAATATTTGTTGATTACTACCTCTTTTTTGCTAGGGGCCAATGTAAGGAGCCCGTAGGACGACTGGAGTTGGGCATCAGCCAAACCCACCTTTCCCGGCGGCTGCCCCTCAACCAGCCCGAGGTCAGCAACGCCGTGAAAAGGGGAGTACATTTGGTACGAGAGCGACAATACTCTATCGAGCCTAAAGATGTACGTCCCCTATTCCGCTCCCCATTCCCCTCGGGAATTTTTGGAGGAATAGGACTGCGATACAGAGAGATGAAACATCGGCGTGAATGTTGACCGGTGACGTTGAATTGGGGGAAGAAAGGATATGCGGTTATGAAAAGATCGCTCGTTAAAGTGAGCTTTCCTGATGGAAAGAAGATTGATGCAACGATTGGAGAATTTACGATCAATACGGATCAGAAAATAGAAAATGGAGGGGATGAATCGGCACCGGAACCCTTTCAGCTGTTCCTGGCATCCATTGCAACCTGTGCGGGTATTTATGCGCTCAACTTTTGCCAGGCCCGCGATATCCCTCTCGATGGGATGTCATTGAGCATGGAGTGCGATCGGGACGAAAATGAAAACAGGTATCCAAAAATGTCCATTAACCTGAAACTGCCGGATGGGTTTGACGAAAAGTATCGGAAGGCGATTATTCGATCCATGGATCTGTGCTCAGTAAAGAAACACATGATGGACCCACCGGAATTTGAACTAACCACGTCTTAGATCCCGATCCTGAGAATGTGGCTAAATTCCGGGTACCCATGTTCTTAGTCTTTCCTTTGGTATCACTTTTTCTCCGACAAATAAGCGGAAATTTCATTTTTATGCCGGTCAACATAGGCACAGCCGGGTTCAGCCCCACACGCCCGGCACTTGAAGTCATAGGCGGAGTTGATGGTTCCGCACTGGGGGCAGGCATAGTGCTTGAGCATTTCCTTATACCATTGGGCGTATCCAACCTCTTTGATCCGGTTCTGGGCTTCCCACAACTCAATCCTGTGGGGTCGGTTTTCCTTGAATGCGCGTAGTTCATCACAGGGGTATTCTTCGCATTCCACACAAAAATCGATGCCTTTCTCTTTGGCGCAGTCGACCATTTTACATTCATTCTTGCAGAAGTAACTGCGCTTTTCCGAACGGCACCCATGACATTCCCATACATCAGGCGTCGTGCCATAAACGTCTGCAACGGCTTTCAGCCTTTGCGGTTCATTTTTCGCCGTACCGATAAACAGCGTACAGGCAGGACAGAACAGCCCGCAAACGGCGGTGAGTTTTTTATCCGGGGGGGAATCATTTTTTGTGGTCATCATTTCTCCAAAAATAGCTCATTATATTCATATGCTGTCAGGACCGATTCTTTTCGGTCATTATCACACTGTGCCCCCTCCGTTAACACAAGTGTTTAGATAGAATGCACCCAAAAGAGTTTGCATTTTTCCTCTCAGGGTCTATCCGGTAACCACAAACAGCCATTCAGCTCAGCGCTTGTGCTGAGATTGTTCGGCAAAGGACCTGAATCGACGTGCTTCGTTTTCATTTCCATTCAGTTCATAAATCCTGCTGATTTTTTGATAATAATCCGTACGATTTTCCGGGATTTCTTGCACCAGGCCGAGGTACAGTTCCAGGATGTTTGTGGAATGATCTCCTGTTTCCAGGCTTATATCCGCATATTTTTGTTTGATGAGGGGATCAATTCGGCTTCCGCAGCCCTGGCATCTGTTGATGATTTCAGAGTATTGTTTTAAGGCCTTCTCTTTTGACCCGAGCGCTTCGAATGTCCTTGCAAGGGCTAAAACAATCGCCTCATCTTGACCATGAGAATCGAGGTAGCCCCGGTAATGGGATTCGGCATCATGATACCGACCGGCATGGAACAGTGTCTCGCCCATCAGCAAGTGAATTGACGGGGAATTGCGGAATGTCTCCGGACAATTCATAAGTAATCGTTGGGCCTCATCAAACTGTTTGTTTTGCCAGTAGATTTCGCACAACGGCGGATAGGCTCTGAGTGATTCGGGAAAGTCTTTCAAAAAGCCTTCCAACAGCAAACAACCTTCGGAATCATGGCCAAGATTCAAATGGGCGGTTGCGAGTTCGAGTTGAATAAAGCCTCCCGATGAAGAATCGACGTCCAGGGCCCGGGACAATAGCTTGACGGCATCTTCAAAATAACCCTGGTTCAGCTTGACATATCCTTCCCTGAACGGATCTTCATAGCCGAGATAGAGTTCCTGTTCCGTCTTGGGCAATGTGTTGATGAGTGCGGCAAAATATTCCGCTTCAGACTCCTGATATATGAATTCCCTGGTGTCTTCCGAAGCTTCCCCGGGAACAGGCATCCCTGACGTTTCATGCGGAATAGATTTTGTCTTTACGCCCTTTAGCTGTTCCTCAATCTCAACGGTGAGCTGTTCATCCTGCACCAGTTCCAGGGCAAGCTGCAGAAGATCTTTGGCCTCTTCATGGAGGCCCGCATCCGTTAAATCCTCTGCGGTCCTCTTATGTTCAAGGGCAAGGGCATCTTTGCATTTGGTGATTTTTGCCACTATGAGATCATTGGCCTCAGGCGCTTCCGGAATTTTCTTTGCCAATTTAAGCAAGGCCTTTTCATATTCAAGTTTGGCGAAACCGTATTCGCCCCTTTGCAAAAGGGCATCTGCGTTCTTTTCGATCTCATGATATGGTTTGCCGGTAAAGAGATGGGAAAATTTCATGGCATAATCTCGCTCTGGGGTTTTAAATGGCGGAAGGACTGCTCTCCGTTTTTGTGTCCTCGGAGCAGGGCTCATCCACTTGTTCAATATTCTGAAAGGGCAGCACAACGTTACAGACATCGAAAGTCTTGCCGTTCCAAATTAACGCCACTTCCCGGTAGTCTCAAACAACAGAAAGCGGTACTTGTCCGACAGAGGCTTCCCCTCCTCCATCAGCTTGATAGCGCCTTATTTTTTCATTTTCCGTCAGTTTCACAGCGCTGCCTGTGTAATGTTTCTGACTCCGGAAATAAACTTCATAAAGCTCCGGGAGCAATCGGGGCAAAAGCCCCTCCAGCATAACCCTGGCGGAATGCTCTTCGAGAAAGAACACCAGTGATTTCATTGTGGGTCCACTCCTTCAAAAAGACCCTGTTTCCAGAGATAACCCATCTGATCACCGTCCTCCATAAAGGCTTTAAGCTGCTCATCATCCCGTGCTCTGTTGATTTGCGTATATCCGTTTTTCTTTACCAGGCAGAAGACTTCATCTAATTCTACCGCGTTGAGGAAATCGGGCGAATGGGTGGATACAAATACCTGCCCGCCACGATCGGCATAAGCCCTGAACTCTTCAGCCAGTTCATAAAGCAATTTCGGATAAAGTTGGTTTTCCGGTTCCTCAACACACAAAAGCGGGTGAGGATTCGGGTCATAGAGCAGCAATAGATAAGCGAACATTTTAATTGTGCCATCGGAAACATAACGAGCCAGGAATGGATCTTCAAAAGCGCCATCCTGAAAACGCAACAAAACCCTCCCTTCCTCTGTGGTTTTGGCCTTTACATTGGAGATACCCGGCACCCGCGCAGATAATTTTTCAAGAATTTTATGGAAAAGACTCCGGTGGCTGTTGTGTAAAAATTCAGTAACCAGAGAAAGATTCTCTCCTTCGCTGGAAAGATGTTCGGCATAACCCGCCTCTTGTTCCGGACGGGCTTTATTGATGTGAAAATCAGAAACATGCCAGTTTTCTATGAGATTCCCCAAGGCCACTACCGCAGGGAACCGTTCAAACTGAGCAAGACCTTTTATCGCCAGAATATCAGGGGCCTTCAGCTTTTGATCTTCCCGCTGCAGATCGCGTATATCGGTCACCGCATCAAGCTCATTGGTGACAGCGGTTCCTTTGCCTTTCGAAAAATTAAGGAAATGCCAGGGCTGGCCGCTGCTGCCGCGCCGGTACTTTAAGATTTCCCGTTCGACAAATGGTGATCCATTCTCTTCGCTGATTGAAAGAAAATAAGTAATAAGCGGCCCGTCGCTCTTTGCACGGAATTTTACTTCAATTTCAATATTGCCTCTACTGTTTCGGCTGCGAACTTCCCGAAACCCCAGACTCCCGCCAATGCTTGATAAGCGCAATATGCACATTGCTGGCTATTGCCTCTTTCAGAAAAGCAAAAACTTGAAACAAGGTTGACTTGCCGGAACCGTTAGCGCCGACCAAAACGCAAAAACGGGGAATATCCAGTATCTCGACACCCTGAAATGCTTTAAAATTCTTCAATCTGATGGATTCAATTTTCATAACCGTGACCTCATGTTTCATACTATGCTTGCTTGCCAACGTTGGGAGAAGTATCTGTTCAACTTTATACCAATGAATCGTTAAAAGTAATTACAGCCGTTTGCACTTATACTCGTCAATACAAGCATCTAAGATATTTCGTTCTACCTGCATACTAGGCTTCCACCAGACGGTATGATTGCGCGCTCTTTCGGCAAATTTTTGCTGTGCATTTATTAGATTGCCTTGCGCTTTTTCCGCGAAAAGTTTGGGGAATCCAGCATTTGCCACTATGCCACAGTCCTTCATAAACCGGTCGTAATCGAGAATTCCTTTTTCATTGAAGTGCAGATAATAATAAATGGCACGCAGAACCTCAATGGGCTTCCGGTTCTCGATCTTCACAATTATTTCTGCAGCGCGCACACGCTTCCCCTCAAACCTTTCGGCCTTTTCATCAGATGAGCCTCTCAGCAATCGGTCAAATTTAGTATTTGGTACTCGAAAAATCTCATCATCATCTGAGACCAAAAAATATCTTACAGAAGCTGAACTCATGTAGCTACCCCATAGTGACGTTTACCCCGGCATAAGGCGCGGCGGCTTTTTGCCGTTACTCTTAATGCCGTTGTTGTTAGCGGATATTTTCCATCCCGAGAAATTAGTTCAGGGAATAATCCCCCCGCATGGTTCTTCGCCGGTACATGCTGTGGTGGCCCTTTTTTGGAATCTAATTTCCAGAATAAAAAAACCCCATTTTCGCTTTGAGAAATGGGGTTATCGGAGGCTACGGATCATTTTTATCACCTCTTAGGCTTCAATTGAAAATTGAATTGCGATCGAAAAAACAGTGAAAAAGAACTCATACCTCAATTGGCTAAATGTCTTTACGCCCCAAAAGGGTCACTCGTCAAGGAAATTCAACCCGTTTAAACCAAACCTTCTCAATTGCTGCGATCCTTTTCGTATTTTATTGGTAAAGACCCCCAGTTCATGTCCGGTTCGGTCATTGGTGAACCGGGCGGAAAGAACCATCCCCACCCGGTGGGTCATTTTGAGGGGCCAGGGATTATTCATGTCGATGGTGACATAGATCTTCTGCCCTCCGGATCTTTTGATTAACCCTTGAATGACCTTTAAACCGATGCCCCTGTTTTGGAATCCAGGAGCTACTGCCGTATAACCCCGTTCCAGGTAGCTTGAAAGATCGAGTCCGGTTTCGGCTTCTATTTTTCCCCGGTACCTTTCCTTGGGATATTTGTGGGTGGATGTGCCCACCACCCGGTCGTCATAGAGGGCATAGCCGATAAGATAGGCTTTTAGAAGGTTTTCTTTTACCCAGCTTGTGCCCACACCACCGCCTGAAGCGATGAGGCCACTTATCTGATCCAGGATAGGCACTGGTGTTTCATGGGGTTTGCTGAAGCAATAATGGATATCCATGTTTTGTAACCGTTTACGGTTGTCGGTTCGCGGTTGACATTTTTGCGATGAACTGTACCGGGCTTGAATTACACAGGACTTGAACCATTTTGATCACGCATTTCAGTTGATAAAGAACGGAAGGGGTCTAAACAAGATGATGACAGTTTGGGGAAGGAAAACCGCCCAACGGGCATTCAGCCCGTGGACGGGGAAACATCTTACATATAAACAAATGATCAGGCGCAGTCAATCATCCCCATAATCTGCGAGGTTTCGAAGCCTTTGAGATGCAGTGCTCCGGAACGGCACGACGCCACACAAAGACCGCACCCCTTGCAAAGGGTGGATTCGATTATGGCCTTGCCGGTCTTTTCATCAACCCGGGGAGCTGAGTAGGGGCAGATGGAGACACAAACCCCGCAACTGCTGCAGCTGAAGGGATCTACTTCCGCAACCGTACCGCTCACGGACAGGCTTTTGGCCGATAAAAGTGTGACGGCCCGAGCAGCGGCCGCCTGGGCCTGGGCAATGCTTTCGTCAATGGGTTTGGGAGAGTGGGCCAGACCACAGACAAACACGCCGTCGGTGGCGAAATCCACGGGTCGCAATTTGACGTGGGCTTCCGCGAAAAAACCGTCTTCGTTTTGGGCCACCTTGTAAAATTGGGACAGGGGGTTTTCTTTTTCCGGAACAATGGCGGATGCCAGCACCAGAAGATCCGAGTGTATGGTTACTTCTTTTCTGAAAACCGTATCGGTAAATCCGATTTCCACTTCCTGGTCGCCGGGTGCTATCCTGAGTCCCTTTTCAAAGTTGTAGCGCACAAAAGAGATGCCCCGGGTTCTTGCTTCCCGGTACAGATCTTCCCTGAGACCGTACGGGCGCATGTCCCGGTAAACCACGAAGATGCGCATATGGGGGTTTCTTTTTTTCAGTTCCAGAGCGCTTTTGATGGACTGGGTACAGCATACTTTGGAACAGTAGGGCCGCTCCTGAACGCGAGAGCCGTAGCACTGCAGAAAAACGGCCGTACCGAGTCCATTGAGCTGGCTGTCCCCCTTGACAAACCCTTGCTGTAACTGAAGGCCGGTCATGACCCGGGAAGATTCAATAAGGGCGGGATCCTCAGGAGCATGTTCGGTGGCCCCCGTGGCCATGATGGTGACGCCGTGTTCCAGGGTTCGGCTTTCCGGTCCTTGTTCAATTGTGGTCTTGAAGTTACCCACAAAGCCGTCCACTTCGGTAATCTCAGCGCCCGAACATACCTCAATTTTTTCCGCCGTTTCCATTTCCCGGATCAGCTCCTGAAGATAACCTTGGATATCCTCTCCCCGCCATGTCTCGTGCAGGGATTGGGCGTTTCCCCCCAGTTTCCCCTCACGCTCCACCAGATAGGTGAAATATCCCTGTCCAGACAGGTTCCTGGCTGCTTCCATGCCGGCCACTCCGCCGCCGATCACCAGGGCATTCTGGTTGACGTTGAGTATCGGCTCCGGCAGCGGTTCCAGCAATCCCGCCTTGGCCACCGCCATCCGCACAAGGTCCTTGGCTTTTACCGTGGCAGCCTCGGAATCATCCTTGTGCACCCAGGAACACTGGTTCCGAATGTTGACCATCTCAAAGAGATATTTGTTGATCCCGACGCCGGCAAGGGTCTCCTGAAAGAGCGGTTCATGGGTTTTGGGCGTACAGGCTGCTACCACCACCCGATTAAGCCCTTCCTCCTGGATCACCTGCCCTATCTTGACCTGGGTATCCTGGGAACAACTGAACATGTTTTGCTCGGAAAACACCACGCCGGGCAACCCCTTTGCAAACTCCACCACCGCCGGAACATCCACGACACCCGCAATATTGGTGCCGCAGCAGCATACGAAAACACCGATACGTGTCGCATCCCCTCTGATATTTTTTTCCTCCGGAATTTGGGCCTTCCGGGTCAAAGACCACCGGGCCTCCGAAAGGAGACTTCCGGCCACCCCTGCCGCGGCACTGGAATCCACCACCGACGAGGGGATATCCTTTGGCGCCTGACAGGCACCGCAAACAAAAATACCGGGTGTAGCTGTCTCCACGGGTTTGAAGCTGCCGGTGGTCACAAAATTATAATGGTCCAGCGCAAGGCCCAGTTTTTCAGCCAGGGCACGTCCCTCGGCCGTGGCGCCGAGCCCCACGGAGAGCACCACAATGTCGAAGGCCTCTTCTACTTTTTGGCCGCTCTCATCCATATAGCGGATCATGTTCATGCCGGTCTCTTTATCCGGCACGATATTCGTTACCCGCGACTTCACAAACCGAACGCCTGCCTCGTCTTTGGCCCGGTTGTAGTATCGCTCAAAGTCTTTTCCGTTGGTGCGGATATCCATGTAAAAGATGGCCGCATCCAGGCCGCCCGGGGCGTGTTCCTTGGCCAGCATGGCCTCCTTGACGGCGTAAGTACAGCAAACGCCCGAGCAGTACCCGCGGCCTTCCAGATGTTCATCCCGACTTCCGATACACTGGAGCCATGCGATTTTTTTGGGTTCTTTTTTGTCGGAGGGACGGACCATATGCCCGCCGTAGGGGCCTGAAGCGGAGAGGATCCGCTCAAATTCAAGACTGGTGACCACGTTCTTGTTTTTGCCGTACCCATAGGTGTCGTGTTCCACGGGGTTATAGGTTTCGCTGCCGGCGGACATGATCACCGCACCCACGTTTAGATCGATATGCCGTTCCCTGTCCTCATAGTTAATGGCGTCGGCGGGACAGACTTCTTCACATTTTCCGCATTTTCCCTTGGTTAGTTTAAGGCAGTACTCCGGATCAATGGCATATTTCAGGGGGACGGCCTGGGGATATTTCACATAGATGGCCTTCCGTTTTACCAGCTTGGCGTCATATTCATCGGGTACTTTTCTAGGACATTTTTCGGTGCAGGCCCCGCAGGCAATACATTTATCCATATCCACATAGCGGGGATGTTGCAGGATGCTCACCTCAAAATTGCCCGCTTCCCCTTTAAGGGCGGTAACTTCTGAAAGTGTGAGCAACTCGATGTTGATGTGCCGGCCGACCTCGACCAGTTTCGGTGAGATAATTCACATGGCACAGTCATTTGTGGGAAAGGTCTTGTCCAATTGGCTCATCATGCCGCCAATGGAACTGGTTCTTTCCACAAGGTAGACGTAATATCCGGAATTGGCCATATCGAGTGCGGCCTGCATACCGGCAATGCCACCGCCCACAACCAGGACGGAACCGAGTTTTTCTGTCGACATAAACTACTCCTGCGTTATAAAAGAAGTGACGTTATCTATGGCCACCTGGTTTTTTTTAAGACCCAAAGACTTTTCATCGACACCCATGCACAACCCCAGCAACTGGGCGTAGAGTATGGAGGGCAGGGCACTTCCGTTCGCGCCGTTGCCTGCCATCATGCTCTGAACCTGGTCAAACTGAAGCTGGCAATAGGGGCAGGCAGTACAGAGGAAATCCGCCCCTGATTCGCGCCCGCTGTCCAGTTTCTTTTGGGTCAGATCCATGGAAATGCGGTCGTTTACACCCATCAAGGGTGCGCCGCAGCAATTGAGTTTTTCGCTCCATTCAACGCTTTTTGCCCCCGTTGCCTCTACCAGTTCATCAAAGAGAGTCGGTGCCACCGGGTCATCAAACTGGGTCACCTTGCTGGGACGTAAAGCATGGCATCCATAGTGGGTCGCAATTTTGAGATCTTTCATTTTTATGGAGATCTTTTTTTTCAGATTGTCCAATCCCACATCGTGATACAGAACCGAAAGCAGATGCTTAACCTCTACCTGGCCCTGATAGGAAAGGCCTCTCGGCTTTAACAGATCGTTGATTTCCCGGCGCAGTGTCTCATTGCCCCCAAGGAGGTATTGGGCCTCTTTCAGCGTGCCGAAACAGCATTTACACAGGGCCATGATGTTGACACCGTCACGTTCAGCCAGGGCGAGGTTTCCGGCTGCGGAGAGAAGATAGGCTTTCCGGTCCACATTCCGCAACGGGTACCCACAACAGGTAAAATCGCGATAATCGATCAGGCCCACACCCAAACGGGACAAGACCGCACGGGACGCGGTTTCATATTGTTCAAGTCGGGCGGGAATATTGCAGCCCAGAAAAAAAGCGTATTTCATCGGTTTGCCTCAATTTCCAAAAAAGCGCAGAGCGCAAAGGTCTCATTCGGCTGCCCCTATTGGGGCCCCTTGATCGCTATATTTTTCAGCTGGTAGAGGATATCGGTCACATCAACCAACTGGGGACAGTGCTCCTGGCACTGATAACATGTCACACAATCCCAAATCATCCGTGCGCCGCAGGCCATATCCGTCAAGCCAAGACCGAGACTGCACATAATCTGGTGGGGCAGCAACCCCAATGTTTCCTCTGGGTTGTCGCAGACAGCCACCACCGGACAAACGGTGGTGCAATTCTGGCAGCCGAAACAAGCCCTGAAGGTTTCAGCGTCGTAGGGCAGCACCACCCTGGAACCTTCATCACCCTTAAAGCTCAGGGGGCCGGATTCCGCGGCAATGGGCCATCCCTTAGCCACCTCTCGCCGGGCCATTTCAAGGGGTTTTACATACCCCTCGGGCGTCAAATTGGGTCGATTCAACCCCCGCACAAAGGAAAAGCCGGACAGCATCAGGGGTTCCCCTGTGGCGCCCGTCTGAATCAGGCCTTCCCGCACATTGAACCAGAGGTCTCTCAGGTTGATGCCGGAAGGGCATACCACGGTGCATCGATCACAATTGGTGCAGATGTAGACGCCTTCTCGAAGGGCTGCTCGTTCCGACGGGGAAAGGGCTTTTCCGGCGGCCAGTTTTCGAATGGATTGCAACTTCTCCGATGGCAGGATGCAGTCGTTTCCAAGGGCATCGAATGCGGGGGATGAAGAACATCTGAGGCTGCATGTGCCGCAATGGGTACAGGCATCCAGCTCCAGCATTTGGCGTGTCAGGATATTGGCGGGGTGAGACCGCTTTTTGTCCATGACCGCATTGGCCATCAGGCTTAAGGGCGTTGTGATAATATGGAACATTTTGCTGAAGGGCAGGTAGGCCAACCCGATAAAACAGGCCAGGATATGGATGACCCAGAGAAAATTCGCGGCTTCGGCATCATCAAGATACTGGGCCATGGGCCGCATCCCTTTTGAAAGATTGAAACTGATAAATGCCCATCCCGGCGCTGCGTGGCAACTCTGGCAACTCATTTCATGCAGTTCCCGCCCCTGGGTCAACAGTTCCATTTCAAAGGGGCCTGCCACCTTCGGGGAAACCACCCCGAATTCTTCAACCCAGAAGGCTTCCAGCGCTTTCAGCTCTTCTTTATCGTCCGTATCCGCGTACTCTTCCACCATGCGCTGAAACTCGTTGTGGCTTATGATCTTGGCCCCTTCCAGAAAAAAGCCGGTGAGCATAATAACCGCCACGATCATGATGGCATAACGGTCCATGGCGTTGGTTCGCAAGCGGGGAACCTTGAGAATGAAACGCCGGTATATGGCAATGGCCACGCCCGAAAAAACCATCAAACCGAAAAGGTTTCTCAGGAAAAGATAGGGATGCGCCGTGGATGCGTAGTCTTCGAAAAGGTTAGTGCTGATCCAGCTTTCAAAGGCATGAATAAAAAGCAGCAGCATAAACCCCACAAAGATCAGCATATGCATGACCCAGCGCAGGGTATCTTCCTTGAGAATTCGCCGTTGCAGGATGACATCCAGTATCAGGACCTTTATCAAATCCACAATCCGGCCGCTGAAAATGACGCCCAGTATGCCTTTTATGGCTTGGGAAATTCTTTGTCCCGTTGAATAGGACAGATCCGGTCCGGTAATCTGTCGCGAAACCCAAGTGTAACATTTATAGACAGATCCGATTGTAAAGATTATCAGAGACCCGTACAGAAGCGAATCAAAAAACATGAATCTATTCCTCACTTATAAAATGGGCAGATCCGAATACCGTTTCGGTCGGCCTTGTCGGTATGCCAAAAGAGCCTGACGCCGTTTACCAGAAACCTTACCATAATAAGGGCTCGGTCTATATAAGACCCCGGTGTTTTGTCAAGATAAAATTTTCACAAAATCCCATCAGGCTGACGCTCCGGCGCTATTTTGACCTGTTCCAACCCGACCTTAAAGGGTAAAAACCGGAGATTTAACCTGTAATTATACACCTAAATAGAGACAATTGCCAAGCGCAAACATGGGAGTTGAAAAAAAGATGGGCAATTGGTAGAAAGACCCACACCGTCAAAAGCGAACTCATAAGGAGTTTCCAATTTGGGCTGCAAAATTAAGCTAAAGGATGCATTCAAGGGTTACACTTTTGACCAAGACAAAATTGTTACACCGGAAGAGACGGTAGCGCGTTTCAAGAAACGGCTCGAAGCAGTGAATTTGGATATTCTGGAAGAAACCGTTCGAATCGACAACGGCAGATTGGACATACCCATCTATTTCAGTGTCTGTGGGCGCGATGCGTTAGATATCATCGGAACCAAAAAACAGATGGGAAAAGGCGGAACTCCCAGCCAGTCCGAGGCCAGTGCGGTCATGGAACTGGCGGAGCGGTTCAGCTTTTTCAGTTTCTGGAAGAATCCTCGGAATTTTCGTGTGGAACCCTATAAAAACGTGAAAAGTGAGGCTCTTCCTTTTGAAAACATCGCCAAGTCCGTGCATGATGATTCCGGTGAGCTGGACAGGGCCCGGGAAATATTTGAAGACCTCCCCCTCAAATGGACGCTTGGCTGCAACATGACAAAGGATCGGGAAATTCTGATCCCTTTTGATTGGTTTTTTGCCATTAACGAATTCAACGGGCCGTCAGCCGGAAACTGCGTTGAAGAGGCCATGAGCCAGGGGATTTGTGAATTGGTGGAAAGGCATGTGTCCTCCATTATCAGCAGGGAGAAAACGAACGTACCGGCCATTGATCTGGATACGGTGACCGATGCCCTCACGTGCGAACTCATAGAGAAATATAAAAAGTTGGGGATTCAACTGTTTGCATCGGATTTTTCCTTGAATACGGGCATCCCCTCTGTCGGTGTCCTGGCCTACGACCCCACCACATTCCCTCACAAAAGCGAAATTGTCTGGACTGCCGGCACGACGCCCGACCCCCAGAAATCTTTGAGCCGGGCCCTCACCGAGGTGGCCCAACTGGCCGGTGATTTTAATTCCGGTTCCAACTATGTGGCCAGCGGCCTCCCCAAATTCCAGGATCTCGCTGAAGCCGATTTCATCCTGAACCCGAAAACGACGGTTCCCATTACAACCCTCCCGAACTTGGGCAATGACAACATCAGGATGGAAGTGGAAAACTGTATCGGGGCCCTCGACGTCATGGACATGGAACTGTTCGCCATTAACGTGATGCACCCCCATCTTCAAATCCCGGCCTTTTATTCCATTATTCCCGGCGCCCATTTCCGGGAGAGGGCCGTGGGTACCAGTGTGGGCATGTTTTGCGCCAAATTAATCTCCGGGTCTGATAACATCCCATGGTGCATCAACCAATTGACCCGAATGGATCAGTTGCTCCCCGACAAATATTATATTAAGTTTTTTCTGGGCCTGGCTTATATTTCCCTGCAGAATCCCCAAAAAGCCATGGCATTTCTTGATGAGGCCCTGAAGCTGGATCCAAAAGGGGAGGATGTGCCGAGCATTTATTCCTACATGGGGATTTGCCTGAGGGATATGGAACAGTACCGGAAAGCCATTTCAGTGCTCGAAAAAGGAATTGAGATCGACAGCGAGCGAACGGACATTCACAATCTCATGGGATTCTGCTACTTTAAGTTGAAGGAACACAAAAAGGCCATTGAGGCCTTTCACAAAGTGCTGGAACTGAACCCCGCTTCCGCCATCGATTACGCCAATGTTGCGTCCAATTACAGGGATATGGGGAACAGGGACATGGCCATCCGGTTTTACAAATTTGCATTGGAACTGGATGAATCCATCGATTTTGCCAGAGAGAGTCTAAAAAAGTTGGAAGGGGAAAAGGAAGGAATCATATGATCGAGGTACAACATCTCACCAAATTTTTTGGAGACAAACTGGCGGTGGACGACATTTCCTTTACGGTGAAACGGGGCGAAGTGCTGGGATTTTTAGGTCCCAATGCCGCGGGAAAGTCAACCACCATGCGGATGATTACCGGATTTCTCCCCCCCACCTCCGGGACGGCCGTTATCGGGGGAAGCGACATTATTAAAAACTCCCTTCATGCACGGAAAAAAATCGGCTACCTCCCTGAGAATGCACCGGCCTACCCGGATATGACCGTTATGGGTTTTCTGGAGTTTATCGCCGGTATCAGGGGACTTTCCGGGGACACAAAAAAATCACGCATGGCAGAAACCATTGAACGCTGTTTTCTGAGGGAAGTCCGGTTTCAGCCCATCAGTACATTGAGCAAAGGATTTAAGCAACGGGTCTGTTTTGCACAGAGCATTATTCATGATCCTGAATATCTTATCATGGATGAACCCACAGACGGCCTGGACCCCAACCAGAAACACGAGGTAAGGGTTATGATCCGGGAGATGGCCCGGGATAAAACCATTATCCTGTCCACCCACATTCTGGAGGAAGTGGAGGCGTTGTGCTCACGGGCCATCATCATCGCACGGGGCAGAATTGTGGCGGATGATACCCCTGCCGGATTGAAGGCCGAATCATCGGTTCACGGCGCCGTCCGTTTTACGCTGATGAAAGCCAACGGCGATGATCCGCTGGCGCTCCTGGAGGATATTCCCGAAGTTGAGCGGATGGTTGTGATCTCTGAAAATGAATCCCGAATGACCCTTCGCGCTTTTCCGAAAGATCCGGCCCACCCCCCCGCCAACGAAATCATGGAGCGCCTGGTTCAAAATGGTTTGACTGTTGATACGTTTCAGGTGGAAAGCGGCCGTCTGGATGAAGTATTTCGAACGGTCACGAATCCTGATGTTACGGAGGGGGCAAAATGAACGATTTTCTGAGAAACACGGCAGGCATTTTAAAACGGGAGTTCGCCGGGTATTTCGGAAGCCCGGTGGCCTATGTGTTTATTGTTATTTTTCTGATTCTGAGCGGTTTTTTCACCTTTTCCCTCAGCAATTTTTACGAAATGGGTCAAGCCGATCTTCGAGCCTTTTTTGAATGGCACCCCTGGATTTTTCTCTTTCTGATCCCTGCGGTGTCCATGCGGCTGTGGGCCGAGGAGCGGCGAACCGGCACCATCGAACTGATTTTGACCCTGCCGGTCACCCTGCCCCAGGTCATCCTGGGAAAATTCCTGGCAGCCTGGTTGTTCATCGGTGTTGCCCTGGTGCTGACCTTCCCGATGGTATTGACCGTGAGTTATCTGGGAGACCCTGATCTGGGTGCCATCTTCTGTGCTTACTGCGGCAGTTTTTTCATGGCGGGGGCCTACCTGAGCGTGGGTAACATGACGTCTGCGCTTACACGCAACCAGGTCATCAGTTTCATACTGTCTGTTGTCATCTGCCTCTTTCTGGTGCTGGCCGGCTGGCCCCCCATTACGAATATTTTGTCGGGCTGGGCCCCCATATGGCTGGTGGATGTGGTATCCGGCTTCAGCTTTATGCCCCATTTTGCTTCCATGGAGCGGGGAGTCATCGATTTAAAGGACCTCTGCTATTATTTTTCGGTTATCTTTTTCATGCTCTTTGCCAACGGTGTGGTGCTTCAAAGCCGCAGGGCAACCTGAAAAACAAGGAGAAATTCCATGGCGAAAAAACAAAATACAGGTTTCAAGAAGGCCCTCCTTTCCGTAACGAGCCTCATGATATTGTTTCTGATTCTGGTCCTGGTGAACATCATGGCCTCTTACGCCAATGTGCGCTGGGATGCCACCGAAGACAAGAGCTATTCCCTTTCCCAGGGGACCCGTTCTATCCTCGGTTCCATGACCCAGCCGGTGGTGGTGAAGTTTTTTTATTCCCAGAGCAATCCTGATATTCCGGCGAATATCAAGCTCTACGCACGACGTGTTAAAGACTTTCTGACGGAATATCAGCGTGAAAGCAATGGTATGATCAAACTGGAGATGATCGACCCCCGGCCGGATTCCGATGAAGAAGAATGGGCACAGAAATATGGTCTTCGGGCGGTCCAGGCACCCGGGGGTGAGCCTATTACCAGTGGACTGGTCTTTACAGCCGCAGACCAGGAAGAAACCCTTGAATGGCTGGATCCATCCAAAGAACAACTTTTGGAATATGATATCACCAGCATCATTCAAGGGTTACAGAACCCCGAAAAGAAGACCGTGGGGATTATTACTTCATTACCGGTTTTCGGATCGGGTGCCAGGGCCCCTCGGTCCGGTCAGCCGCCCAGTCCCGAATGGGTTTTTGTGACGGAAATGAAAAAGATCTATGATGTTCAACAAATCAAGCTTTCCGTTCGTTTGATTGATCCGGCGCTTGATCTGCTTATGGTGGTATTTCCCAAAAACATGAACCCCCAGCTGGAGTACGCCGTTGATCAGTATGTGCTCTCCGGCGGCAATGCCCTGATTTTCGTGGATCCCCTGTGCGTTTCTTACAAATCCGGAAGACAGCAGGATTTCATGCGGTCCTCCGGAAGTGCTCTCGATCGGGTCTTCAAAGCATGGGGAGTGCGAATGGATTCCGCAAAGGCCATTGCGGACTACGGTCAGCCCACTCAGGTCAGGACATCCAATACGACCTCCGAGGAAAATCCCCTGATGATTTCCGCCAGGGGTGAGGCATTTAACCGGGAGGATGTTATTACCGCGGGACTTGAAAGCATGCTGTTCCCCGTGGCCGGCGCCATCGTTCGGACGGAAGAAAAGGATAAGGCGGCTTCCGTTAAAGATTACACTTTCGAGACGCTGGTGGATTCCAGTGAAGACGCGGCAGTGGTGGATGCCTTCAAGGCGTTTTTGGGCGCTGATGCGGTGAAAAAAGACTTTGTTCCGGCGAAAAAGCGATTCAATGTGATTGTTCGCGTTCGGGGAACGTTCAAAACCGCATTTCCCGATGGTCCGCCGAAACCAAGAGATCAGAACACCCCGCCCGTGGATGAAGCCAAATATCCGCAACTGAAAGAGGGGAAAAAACCGGCTACCCTGGTGATTGTGTCCGATGCGGATATGCTGGCGGATAACTTTTATGTGCAACGCCGCAATCTTTTCGGGCTTAATGTTTCGGAGATGTTTAACGACAACCTGAACTTTCTGTCCAATTCCTCCGAGATGCTCACCGGGAGCGACGAACTCATCGGGCTTCGGTCCCGGGGAAAAATCGATAGGCCCTTTACGGCGGTGCTCAATCTCAAAAAGCGCGCAAAAGCCCAGTGGCTGGACAAGGAAAAGGAACTGGTGCGGCAGATCGAGGAGACCAACCGGAAGTTAAAGCAACTGGAGAGTGAAAAAGACGCATCCCAGAAAATGATTATCAGCCCTCAGCAGGAAGCTGAAGTGGCCAAGTTCAAGGAACAGAAACAGCAGATCAGCCGGGAGTTGAAACAGGTTCGAAAAAACCTGCGTGCGGATATTGAAACTCTGGGGGCCACCCTCAAAGGGTTCAACATATTTCTGATGCCCCTGCTGGTGAGTATTGTGGGCATCTGTTTTGCTGTTTATAGACAAAGGAGATTGAGGAGAAGATGAACAAAAAGACGATATTCATTTTATTGGTTGTTCTGGCGGTTCTGGCAGGTGTGGGAAGAAGTATCCTGATGCGGAATTCGGAGGCTCCGGTGGGTTCCGACGCCATGGGGGCGTTGCTTTTTGAGGCGCTTCCGGCCAATGAGGTTGCATCCATTGTGATTGAGCGGCCCGGAGATTCGGTTGTGCTGGTGAAAAGTGAGACGGGCTGGGTGGTGGAAAATCGTTTTGGGTATCCGGCGGATTTTTCGAAAATCACCGATCTCATTCGGAAAATGAAACAGACCAAGGTCGGCCGAAAGTTTGCCGCCACGGAACCGATTTCAAAACGTCTTTCCCTGATCCCTCCCAATCACAGGGAATCCGCTGAAACGGAAAAGGGCACGCGACTGCGAATGAAAGATAAAAACAACGCGGTTGTGGTGGATGTTCTTTTTGGGAAAACCCGGAAAAGGGAAGAGAAAGGTATCCCCGATTCACAATTTGTGATGGCGGTTGGGGGCCAAGATATCTATCTGGTGGATCAGATTTTTTCATCCTTTGAGACGGCCGCCCCTTCATGGCTTAAAAAGAGCCCTGTTACCGTGGCCAAGGATGATATTCAAAAAATTTCCTGTACTGGCCCCGATGGAACCCTGCGCTATACCTTCGAGCGACCGGAGAAAGGGAAAGATTTTGCGCTGGTTAGCTCACCCGCAAAGCGGGCGATTAAACAGTCAGCATTAAACCGGCTTGCCGGTGCGTTGACCGGACTTGAGATCGAAGATGTGGCAGACCCGTCGAGCACCCCTGAATCACTTTCCAAAGGTATTTCACCCCGTCTTGATTACACCCTTTTTGATGGAATTACCTACCATGTTTATCCCGGGCTTACCTGTTCACCCGGTATTCCCTGCTATCTGCGGCTTCAGGTGGATTTCAAAAAAGGCGACGAGGCCTTGATCGCAAAGGCCAGGGAAATGAACGACCGTCTGACGCCATGGTTTTTTGTTATTCCAGAGCGGCAACATCAGGCTTTCTTTACCACCCTGGGTGGAATGCTGGAAGATGAAAAGAAAAAATAGCTGTTTACAGGGTGCAGGGGACAGTTGTCAGGGTTCAGGATGGAATTGAAACTGATATTTCTGCCCTCTGAAAACTGCACCCTGCACCCTCAAAAAAAAGTGGAGCTTTTATATGAATGAGATTCCCCCCATCCGCCATAAAGATTTTATTCGTCAGATCATTGCCGACGATGTGGCCGAAAACAAGCACCAGGGCCGCGTTGTGACCCGTTTTCCGCCCGAGCCCAACGGTTATCTGCATATCGGCCATGCCAAAAGCATATGTCTGAATTTTGGTATTGCCGATGAAAATGAAGGGGGCGTGTGCCATCTGCGGTTTGACGACACCAATCCCACCAAGGAAGAACTGGAATATGTGGAATCCATCCAGCGTGATGTCAGGTGGCTGGGCTTTGACTGGGGGGAACATCTGTATTATGCCTCGGATTATTTTGATCAACTTTACCGCTATGCGGTGATGTTGATCAAGGCGGGCAAAGCCTATGTTTGCAGTCTTCCGCCGGACAAAATCCGGGAGTACCGGGGTACGTTGACCGAACCCGGGAAAAACAGCCCAGACCGGGACAGGCCTGTGGCGGAAAACCTGGATCTTTTTGAACGGATGAAAACAGGCGAATTTGAAGACGGCGCCCATGTTCTTCGAGCGAAAATTGACATGGCATCCCCCAATATCAGCCTGCGGGATCCGGTCATTTATCGCATCCTGAAACGATCCCACCATCGGACGGGAGATAGGTGGTGCATCTATCCCATGTACGATTTCACCCATTGCCTGTCCGATTCCATCGAGGGGATTACCCATTCTCTGTGCACGCTGGAATTTCAGGACAACCGAGCTGTTTATGACTGGGTCCTGGATCATTTACCGGTGGAATGCCATCCCCAGCAGATCGAATTTTCCCGACTCAATCTCAGCAATACGGTCTTGAGCAAGCGAACGCTGCTCAAATTGGTGCAGGAAGGGTCTGTGGAAGGGTGGGACGATCCCCGCATGCCCACCCTTTCGGGACTTCGTCGACGAGGTTATACGTCGCGGGCCATTCGAGACTTCTGCGAACGCATCGGGCTGGCCAAAAAGAACAGCCAGGTGGATATGGCCTTGTTGGAGCACTGTGTTCGGGAGGACCTCAATAAAAGCGCCCAACGGGTCATGGCAGTATTGCGTCCCCTGAAAGTCATCATTGACAATTATCCGGAAAACCAGACCGAAGATCTTGAGTTTCAAAACCATCCGGGAGATGCCGAGATGGGAACCCGAATGGTCCCTTTTTCCCGTGAGTTATATATTGAACAGGATGATTTCCGGGAAGACCCGCCGAAAAAATTCTTCCGTCTGGCGCCAGGCCGGGAAGTTCGCCTTCGGTATGCCTACTACATTACCTGCGTAGGGGTGGATAAGGATGAAAAGACCGGTGAAATCAAGGCACTTCACTGCACCTACGATCCGGCAACAAGGGGGGGGAGTTCTCCGGACGGGCGCAAAGTCAAAAGCACCATTCACTGGGTCTCTGCGGCCCACGCCCTTGAAGCTCAGGTGCGCCTTTATGATCATCTCATGCTGACCCCCGATGAAGATCAAAAGGAGCCAACCGATTTCACTGATCACCTGAATAAGGATTCCCTGGAGATATTAACCTCATGCCGTGTGGAACCCGGCCTGAAAGATGCTGCCCCCGGCAGCCGGATCCAGTTCGAGAGGCTGGGCTATTTCTGCGTGGATCCGGTGGATTCTTCTCCGGGCAAGCCGGTTTTCAATAGAACCGTGTCACTTCGGGATACATGGGCAAAAATTGAAAAAGCTCAGAAATCAACAATCGGTTCCAAGGCCACTTCCGGATAAATCTGCCCGTGCGCCGGCGGCATGGAGTTATATACCCATTTGATATCGATGGTTCCAAATCTTAAACCCATGATCCGCCTGAAGCCCCGGAAAGTGCCTCGGACGAGCACGTCTTCCATTTTCATGGTCAGGCCGAACACGGCGACCGTTGTATCTCTCGGAATGGGCAGGAGTTCATCCTGAAAGGCCATGGGGTAAAACACCAATCGCCGGCTATCGGCCGCCTGGCACTGGATCACCGGCACAAGCATCGGAAAGCCATCCGGCCCCACATAAGCAACGAATTTAAGAGAACCCATCTGATTAAACAGATCCTCGGCAAACGGTTTTAAGATCCGATCTGCCATTTTTGTTTTGACCATGCCCTTTGCCAGCCGGGTCAGCAGTGCGGACAGGATGATTTTCGGCATGGGAAGATCCATGGCGCCGGATGTTTCGATCAGATCAAGGTAATGAACCGTATTGATGCCGAAATAGGTATTATACCGGAACATGGGAATTTCATTATATCGCTCGTATTCCGGGCCCTCTTTTTTCAGATGGGTCCATTCGGCCCGTCCCCGCCACATTTTCTTTTCCATGGTCATAATTAAAAAGGCAATATGAGGATTTTCCTGAATATACTGCTTGCTCAATCCCTTACAGAATTGCCCCAGGGTGATTTGGTCGGGCTTGAGGGCCATAATGGACGTAATCAGGGAAATATGCGGGAGTCCTTCCGGATTGACACAGGCGACCAGACCGATCTTTTCCGCCGGTTCAAAGGATTTCATGTCCTGTTCGGTAAAGGAATTTTTTGTGTCCATGGCCTCCTCGTATTACGCTTTTCTTTCAGTTTTCAGCGTCCAGTTTCGTTGACCCACTCCAGAGCACGATAGCCGGATCGACACCTGAGTTTCCGGCAACGGCCGCCATCTTTTCCATCTGCAATTTACTGAACAGCGCGCAGTCCCTGTACGCCCAAGTAAGGTCCAAACGCGAATACTTGTCTTTGCAGAGGTTGTTAAACGCACACAGTTCCCATCGTGTTACCAGACCATCCAGGTGGGCGGCAATAAACTTTCCGATTCCCCTGATATTTTCATCCGTGACGGTTGCGTCGGGAATGATGGGTGTTCTGATCCAGAGCTTCATTGGGTGGCCATTTGATTGCATGAAATCGCCCACACGGGTAAGGTTCTTCAAAATTCTGTCATTACTGACTCCGGTGAATCTTTTGTGTTTCTCGGGGTCAATTTCTTTTAGATCAAACAGCAGCAAATCCGTATGGGGCAACAGCCCTTCCAGGGCCTCCGGAGAACACATGCCGCAGGTATCCAGTGCCGTGCGAATGCCGGCTTCCTTTAACTTTTTCATCAATACCAGGCAAAATGGTGCCTGCAGGGTCGGTTCTCCCCCGCCCAGGGTCACACCGCCGCCGGATTTTTCGAAATATGCGCGGTCTTTGATGATCTCTTGAAACAGGTTATCCACTTCCCATGACTTCCCCAGAAGCGCCAGCGCATCTCCCGGGCATTCTTCTGTGCATAGACCGCAACCATTGCACAGATTGCGGTCTATGCGATTGCCGTCTTCGGTAAATGTCAGCGCCCCTTCGGGACAAACTTCCAGGCAGATTTTACACCCGATACACTGATTTGAAATCCAGTGGACCTGGGGATGGGGGGAAATACTTTCAGGATTGTGGCACCAGCGGCAACGCAAACTGCAGCCCTTGAAAAAGACAGTGGTGCGAATACCGGGGCCATCCTCGGTTGACATCCGCTGGATTTCAAGAATAGTGGCTTTTGGGCGCATCAGAAGTAGTGTCCGTCCACAAATGAGAAAATTTGTTCGAGTTCAAGGAAGGCGACAATTGTAACTGCAGGAATACATGAAAGTATTTCGAGGATTACAATTTTAGTCTGACGCCGAAATCGGGCAAATTGGCCATTTGTGGATGGGCACGAACTAGAACCGCCCATGACTCACCCGCTGAATGACTTCATCCTGCAGCTCTTTGCCCACGGTCGTAAAGTATGCATTGTAACCGGTGACTCTGACCAACAGATGGCGGTAATCCTGCGGGTTTTTCTGAGCATCGCGCAGCACACCCGGATCAAGCATGTTGATCTGCAAAGCGCTGCCGCCGTTTTCACAATAGCCCTTCAAAAACGCTTTGAACTTTTCCTTGTGCTCGGGGTCCCGGATAATCGACGGGTTAAAGGTGATGGTATGGCTTGCGCCATTGGGCAGACAGTTTAGATATTCGCCCCAGTCGCCGTTGCCGTCAGAAGCCCTGCCGCCCAACACCTTGCCCACGGAGTTGGCATTGGACGTGGGGCCGTTGATATCGGCTCCGTTCGACGGACAAATGGCGTTGGACAGAAATTGCCCTTTGTGCCGGCCGTCGGCGCTGGCAGGCATGATGAAACCGTCCCCGGCCCAGTAGTTCCAGCTGAGCATGCCGGGCCTGAACTGTCGCCCGGTTGAAACGGTTTTGTGTTTCCAGGTTTCGTTGCACCACAGATCCATCACCTGTTTGGCCATGGCATCGGCTTCATCATCATCTCGCCCGTATTTGGGCGCTTTATTTTTAGCGAAGGCCTGAAGCACACCGTATCCCTTCCAATTGTTTTTCAAAGCATCCATGAGTTCGGCCAGGGTGCATTTTTTTCGGTCAAAAACAAGATATTTGATGGCCAGCAGGGAATCGACGGTGGTGGCATAGGTGACGGTTTCAAGGGTGGTGAAATTTATTTCCGCACCCCCGTTGGTGATATCCAGACCCTTTTCGGCACAGCCTCTGACCAAACAGGAAAGATAGGGGGTGGGGAAATATTTTGCCCTGAGGGATTCCGATGTCTCATAAACCGCGACACTTTTCCGAATGATATATTCGGTCTGTGTGGCATAGCGCCCCCAGAAATCCTCCCAGGTTTCGCAGTCAGTCGCTGCGCCCGTATCCGGTCCGTCCTGATGAATGGTTTCTTCCCTGCCGGTCATGGGATTCAGAAACGGTATGAGGTCTTTGCCACCGGTGAGCGCAAGTTCTACCGCTTTTAGCAGGTTGAGATTCACGTCCACCGTACCGGACCGGTCGTTTCCCACCATGGTGTTTTCAAGGCATCCCACCGGAGCGTAATCATGGACATTGTCCGCGTTAATCAGGTGGCTGAGATCGGCCTTTTTGGCTTCAAGCATCATGCCGGCCATGGAACGTTCGTCAAAGTTCAGCAGAAAAGGTGATCCCTGGCTGACGGAAATCATATCAACCAATTTGTCCAGCAATTGTTCAGGGGAGTTTCCATGCAGTCGCACGTTGGGCTTGGGCTCCAGGATGGGGCTCATTTCGTCGATGACCTCCAAAATGGCATAGGTCAGATCATTGGTCATATCCTTGCCGTTCGGCCCCATGCCGGACAGGGTGATCAACTGCCCAAACCCGGCAGTAATGCCCTGGTTGCCGTTCCTGATCATGGCGTCATAAACGGTGTTGCAGTGTACCCAGAAGCACTTCAGCAGTTCTTTTCCGAACTCACGGTCCATGCCATTGCGTAAGGAATATTCCCAGTACGGTAGCAGGTATTGGTCCAGTCGGCCGAAAGAGACGCCCGGGCCGGGATAATTTTCGTCACTCATGATCAGCATGTGATTGATCCAGAGGGCCTGCAGGGCTTCCCAGAAGGTCCGGGCCGGTTCCCAGGGAACCCGGGCCAGGTTCTGCGCCATTTGTAGAAGTTCCTCCCGGCGGTGGACGTCGGCCTGGCCGTCGGCCAGCGTCCGACAAAGATCCGCGTAACCGGCCGCCAGATCACGGGGCATGGTTTCGGCCGTCGTCATGGCCTTTAACTGGGCGCCTTTGCTCCCGTTTCTGTCCCCATCACTCAATTGATGGTATCGGGCTTCCAGATCGGCCGAAATGCCTTTCCAACCGATTTTGAGTGTCCGTTCGTGGTCCGGGATCAGGTGCCCGCTGGTGGCGCCGGCATTGCCGTAGCCGTGATCATGAAACCATTTCATGCCGGCTCGTGCGCCGTTTTTGCCGAGCAATGCCCTGTCGAATGCCTGCTGCTCTGTTTGGTCCAGACACAAAGAGGTCTGAACATTGAACCTGCCGCCGGCGATCAGATCGCCCGGTAAAATTTCCTTGGGCATGTATCGGACCATCACCTCTTTAACGAACCAGGCACGTCGTTCCACCTGAGGCCAGTTCCAGAATTCCTTGTCCAGCGTTATGGCTCTGGCTGCCTGCCGATAGGAACCCCGCAGTGTTTGCATCAAGGTGTAGGTTTCCGGTACGATGTAAAACGTCATCTCGTTGAACTGAATATCCCAGGCGGTTCCCGTGGTCCAGGCAATAGATTCGTTGTTCCAGTTCCGTTCGGTACCCTTAAAATAGTAATCCCGCAGCCATTGAATGCGATCGGACAAGTCCCGGGGCTCTTTGATGGGGTGATCAAATTGAGGGAGTGCGGCGGCAGTCATGATTGATCCTCCTGTATTTCAGCTTTCCAGTTCCTGAGCCACCGTAATGGCGATTACCTGGACGGCATTTTCCATATCCGAATCCCGATGCAGCACATTAAAGGTTTATGGAACATCCTTGAGGTGCACATCCATTTGTGGAAAGGCAATTTCCACGCCATGTTCCCTGAATTTCTTCAGAATGGCAAACCGAAGGTCTGAAGCGACGCGTTTGGAGCCGTCAAAGTTCACCCAGAACTTGATTCGGAAGTCCAGGTAATTGTCCTTGAAGTCCTCAAAACGGACGCGCGGTGGAGGATATTTAAGAATGTCCGGGTGTTCCCGGGCCGACTCCAGTAGGAGACGTTGTGCCAGGCTTGTATCACTGTCATAAGCAGTCCCAACGGCCACGACCAGCCGAACGGCCCGGTTGCCGCGGCTCATGTTGACAAAGGGCATTGAAACCAGGTTTGAATTGGGGATCAGCATGGTGGTGTCGTCGCGGGTCCGGACCAATGTGCTGCGAATGGTCACTTTTTCCACTTCTCCCATAACCAGCTCATGTTCGATCACATCCCCCGGTTTTACCGACCGGCCGAACAAAAGGATGAGGCCGCTGACAAAGTTGTTAATGATGTGCTGCAATCCAAATCCGATCCCCACGCTCATGCCCCCGGCAAGCACCATAACAGCGCTCAACTTGACGCCGATGATATGTAACACGATAAGTCCGTATGCAATCCAGACCCCAACGCTGATGACCGTCTCGATGGGCATCATGACGGCTTCATCCAAACGGGATTTTTGGCCCAGCCTCTCGACGCCGCCTTTGAGCACCTCCACCACCGGTTTGATGACAAAAAAAAGCGCTACGGCTATGACGATCTGAATCAAACCAATTTGAAGGTCTTGCCATATGAATTGGATATTGCCTGCAAGTTCAAGAATCCCTGCTTCTCCGAGCTGGTTTGACAGCCATAGAAAGAGAACCCCCACAGAGAAAAACCAGATAATGGGAATGCTCAGACTGACGGTTACGGAATGAAACAGCGAACTGCCCTTATCCTGCAGTCGGGCCAACCTTCGTCTTACAAGGTCAGACACGGCTGAAGCGAACTGATAGAGAATGGAACAGAGGAAAAGCGTCAGAAAGACCTCAACGGCAGGGAAGGTAAAACCTGCCAGGGAAAGAGCGATGATCGGGAACCCACTCCAGAAACAGAAGCGGGCCAGCTTTCGAGGCGCCGGGTCCTTATATTTTCTGGCCGTGCGCCACATGAAGAACATCATGATGCCTACCCCCAGCGGCCACAGCGCCCCAAGCAACCGAAGGGGCATGTTGAGGATTTGAGCGATAATGGCGGTAGCGAAAAGATAAAACAGGGGGTAAAGGGGCGATGGAAGTCCGGAGCGAAGTTTGATCTCCCGCAAACCCCAGGCCAGGGAAATGGCGGCCAATGCTCCAAAGGTTACTGCGAGTCTGGAAAAAACAATGTTTTTAGGGAAAACGTTGATCATAGACGCTGCCCAGAAACCGGCCCACAGGAAGGCAGAGAGGCTCGAAGCCCGGCAAATCCGAACCCATTGGTCCTGATTTCCGTCTGAGTGGTTGCCTATTCGGCCCAGAACCCATCTGAAAATCAGGAGGAAAATAAATCCAAAGGCCAGGAAGGAACATGCGGACTGCCACCACTCAGCGGGAGAATCCGGGGTTTTCGATTCGAGATTCGGCCCGATTGAGGAGATCCAGATGAAGCAAGAGACGGGCAGCAACTCAAGTGTCTCTTTGTCGAACATTACAAACATGGGCTTCGTGAAATAGATGGACCATACAGTCGCTATTTCCGCTGTCAGTGCTTTATCCCATTCTGATAAAAGCTTTTCCGTGTTGTCATATTGTTCCAGGACCGCGTGAAGGGGTTCTTTGATTTTCAACTGCGTGGCTTCAAATCGCTGCAGCTCGCCCAAAAGAGACTGAGCCTCTTCTTTTTGTTTTTTAGAAACGGCTGTTTTTGCAATAAAACGAAGGTCCTCTCGCGCATCCGGAACAAGGGAAAGGTTGAGCTTAAGATCGTGGGCCATTGCGCGGACAGCCCTGCTTTCTCTTGTAAGTTCATCGATCATTTCCGTGGCCTGTTTGAAGTACATACGCACCTCAAAAGGATTGGATTCACTCACACTGATCAGAAATCGCAGTTGGTGAGCCCTGGTCATGTGGTCGCTGAGAAAGGTTTCATAGGCGCTGATACGGGCCATTGTGGCCGGCAGGTTTTCATTGTAGCGCCGGATTGTTTTGATGAGGAGCAGTTGTTTGGTTTTAACCATGCCGCTCAGGTGGGTCTGGTCGGTTTTGGCAGCCATTGCAGGGGCCCAAACCCCCAGAAAAAACAGGAAGGTCATTGGAAGAAACATAACAATGCAGCGCTTCAAAACGATAACTCCTTAATTCTAAGCTTCCATAACCTTTCTTCTTCGCTCCCACGCCCCGGCGTGGGAAAGTATAACCATGCTTAAAAATTAAAAACTTTGGCTTCCGCAGCCATATCTATCAAATGAGGCGCCCCATCCAAAACCATATTTGAAAAGAATTTTGATTCGTCAACCTGACGATTTTTGGCACAGGGGATTCAGACACCAAAGGGAATTTCTTTTTCTACCAGATAGGGGAAATAGTCATTTGGGCAATCCCCTGTTCCCGTCTTCTGCGTAAGATCTCTTTCATTATTGGCCCACAATACCCCACCGTCTATCAAAAAAATATTTACATCGTGCCCTTTTGAATGGGCAATCTTGGCGAATTGAAAACACCTTGTCGCCTTCTCATTATCATCCTGACTTAACACAAATAAAAAATTGGCCACTTTTGACTCCTTTCCATTTTCATTAAATTTAAAATCATACAGCATCCCGGCTTCCGGGGTTGTGTACCCGCCGGGATCAATGCTCTTAAATCCTTGAGAAATTGTCAAGGATTCCTTTAAGGCATTTATTTTGTACAGAAATGAACAATAGTTAAATACCTATCACTATAAGCCCATTTTTTTCTTGACCCCTCAAAGCCCTTGTAATACCATCCGCCGAGTAATAAAGCAGTATGCGCGGATCGGATGACTTTGAAAAGATATTTTTAGCAGGCCATACGATCCGAGCCGCAAAAGCTCGGGAATCTTTAGATCAAGGAGGGCAGTACTTTGGGAGAAGGCGTTGTAAAATGGTTTAGCGACCGAAAAGGATTTGGTTTTATTTCACAGGAAGATGGACAGGATCTGTTTGTTCATCATACCGGCATTGACATGCCCGGATTTAAAACCCTCAGCGAAGGGGACCGGGTGAGTTTTGAAATCGAAGAGAGCGATCGAGGCCCGAAGGCCAAGGGCGTCGTCAAACTTTAATCCATTAAAATAGATATTTTACCACAAAAGGTGTCTTTTTCCAATGGGGGAGAAGATGCCTTTTCTATTGACGCTTTCACTTTCAAACCACTATATTCGCCCCATGATCCAAACACCCCTCACCAGTGGAGATATATTGGGCCCGGACGGCATGTTGAGCCGGCGCATCGACGGTTTTGAAGCCCGCCCCTCTCAGCTGGAAATGGCGCTTCTCATCGAAAAGGCCCTCCATGAACGATCATCCGTCATTGTAGAGGCAGGGACAGGCACGGGGAAAACCTTTGGGTATCTCGTTCCGGTGTTACTGAGCGGCAAAAAAACCGTTGTTTCCACCGGCACCAAAAACCTTCAAGAACAGATCTACAAAAAAGACATCCCGCTTCTCAAAAAAGCCACGGGATTGAGCATTGATGCCGTGATCATGAAGGGTCGAAAAAACTACCTCTGTCTGCACAAATATCATCAGCACTTTCAGCAGCGATCTCTTTTGAATACGATCCTGGATGAAACCCGGGAAAAGCTTGAGGCATGGATTGAAACAACCCCATTCGGGGACCGAGGGGAATTGGGATGGCTGGCCGATGACGATCCTCTCTGGGATTCGCTGTCTGCGTCTTCGGATCAATGCATCGGTCCGGACTGCATGTTTCTGGGAGACTGCTTTCTGGCAAAACTGCGCAGCAGGGCAGCCAGGGCCAGGCTTATCATTGTCAACCACCACCTCTTTTTTGCAGACATGAAAGTCAAAAAGGGAGGCTTTGGCGAAATTATTCCCAGATTCCAGGTCGCGGTCTTTGACGAGGCCCACACCATTGAAGAGATTGCCACCACCCATTTCGGAGAAAGCGTCAGCACCCGCCAGATTACTGAATTCGCCAGTGAAATGGAAAAGCAGATAAAAACCCTGAGGGGCGAAGAAAGGGCGGAAGCCAGAAAACCGTTGGATAACATAAGAGGGGCAACAGAGGTTCTGAAGGCTTTTTTTGACGCTTCAGAAGACAAAGGACGTGTTGACCCGAAAGCCCTTTCCCAAATCAGAAACGGCCCGGCCCGTGAAATCCGCCGCAGCCTGGCCGCCCTTTCCAGCCTGCCGTTTGTAAAAAAAGCAAACAATTTGCAATGGGCCCCGGTTCTGGAGCGTGCGGGAGACCTGGATTATCGGATGGAGCAAGTTGTCAGCAAAAAGGATGCCACCTGGCTGAACTGGTATGAAAGAAGAAAGCGAAGCCTGGTCCTTCATGCTTCGCCCCTGGATGTATCCGGTTCCATGAACCGGTTTCTCTATGAAAAAGTGCATTCCGTGGTATTAACATCCGCCACCCTCTCCACCAACAATAGATTCGATTATATCCGCAACCGCCTGGGTCTTCCCAAAGAAACCCTTGAAGGCCTTTATGCGTCACATTTTGATTTTGAGATTCAAACACTGCTCTATCTGCCCAAAAACCTTCCGGTTCCCAATGAATCCCACTTTCCGGTTGAAGCCGCCGGTGAAATCATGCGGATTCTTAAGAAATCAAAGGGTCGCGCACTGGTTCTGTTCACCAGCTATTTCAATCTAAACAGGGTTTACGAAGTCATAAAGGGTCAACTCTCTTATGCGGTTTTCAAACAGGGGGATGCGCCCAGATCCACCCTGCTTGAAAAATTCAAGCGGGACATACACTCCGTTCTTCTGGCCACGGGATCATTCTGGCAGGGGGTAGATGTGCCGGGTGAGGCGTTAAGCTGCCTTATTATTGATAAACTCCCCTTTGCATCCCCCGGAGATCCCCTTGTGGCTGCCAGGATAGAGGCCATACGGGAAGGTGGCGGGAACCCCTTTATGGAGTATCAGGTCCCCTCTGCGGTTATTTCCCTGAAGCAGGGTCTGGGGAGACTGATTCGGAAGGCATCGGACCGGGGGATAATGGCCATCCTGGATAAAAGGATTTTGACCAGCCGGTATGGTGGCATATTTTTAAAAAGCCTGCCCCCAATCCCCGTTATTCACGATATGGAGAAAATTGAACGGTTTTTCTCAAAAGGAGCTGAAAAATGAGTCCAAAACCATGGCAAGTCGTATCCAGCACAAAGGACAAGGGCTATCGCGTTTTCAATCTGCGTACGGATCTGGCCATTTCACCTCGCACCGGAAAAGAGCATCATTTTTTCATCATTGAATCTACTCCCTGGGTCAACGTCATTCCTCTGACCCCTCAGAACGAAGTGGTACTGGTAAAACAATACCGCCACGGTACACAGAATGTCACCCTGGAAATTCCCGGTGGTCTCGTAGAGGAATCAGATTCACCGGAGGGTGCCGCAGAAAGAGAGCTGATGGAAGAAACCGGCTACGGGGCTTCAGACATCATTCTCCTGGGCACCGTCCACCCCAATCCAGCCATACAAAACAATGCCTGTTACACCTATCTGGCCAAGAATGTATTTCTGTCCGGCAAACAGGAGCAGGATGATAAGGAAGATATTCAGGTGGTGCTCAGGCCCCTTGCCGAAATCCCGGACATCATTAAAAAAGGGGAAATTACCCATTCCTTGGTTCTCGCAGCCTTTTACCGTTATTTTATGGAGTATAAAAAATAAGGAGGTATTAAAAAATGGGAAACTGGGCAAAAACAACCCTGCTGCTCGGCCTCATGACCGCCCTCATCGTATTTATCGGCGGTCTTTTCGGTGGAAAACAGGGGATGATCGTGGCGTTCGTGCTGGCCATGGGCATGAATTTTTTCAGCTACTGGTATTCGGATAAGATCGTGCTGCGCATGTACCGGGCTACCGAAGTGAACCCGCAAGACTTTCCAACCCTGTTTCAGGCGGTGAACCGTCTGGCCCAGAGCGCGGGGCTCCCCATGCCGCGCGTTTATATCATTCCCGAGGACGCCCCCAACGCTTTTGCCACAGGCCGAGATCCGGAGCATGCGGTGATTGCGGTCACCGAAGGTCTGCTTCGAACCATGAACAATGAAGAGGCTACCGGCGTACTGGCCCATGAAATGAGCCACATTAAAAACAGGGATATTCTCATCGGCTCCATCGCCGCCACCATGGCGGGCGCCATCATGATTCTGGCCACAATGGCTCGATGGTCCGCCTTTTTTGGCGGCGGAAGTCAGGATGAGGAAGGGGGCGGTATGGGAATGATCGGTTTGATCGCCATGTCCATTCTGGCGCCCATTGCGGCCATGTTGATTCAGATGGCCATCAGTCGTTCCCGGGAATACCTGGCCGACCAAACGGGGGCACAGATTGCGGGAAGTCCGGAAGGCCTGGCCAATGCCCTGGGCAAGCTGGGAGCTTATGCCAAACAGATTCCCATGAAGGCCCAACCCGCTACGGCGCATATGTTTATCGTCAATCCCCTGAGCGGGCGGAAAATGGCGAACCTGTTCTCCACACACCCGCCTCTGGAAGATCGAATCGCCCGGTTGAGGGGTGGCCGAGGAACCATGCCCCCTGCGGAACCGCATGAATCCCGCCCAACCGGTGAAAACAGGGGGCGGCAAGCGGCCAAGTCCATGTGGGACCGCCTGTCAAAATGACAGGTCCAGGCCCTGGAGCAGGGGGCAGGAACTCGCATGAATACGGTCTTTCATGGCCAGGACATAATCAGGGGGTTGCTCATCTTTCCACCGGGGATATCCCCCCTGCCACACATAACGGATCAACGCCTGAAATGAACTCCTGCTGAACCGGTACGGCCCGATGGCCGCCTCATTCTGAGCCTCATCCATTGTGAACAGTACTTCAGAGCGTTTGCCGTATTTTTCGATGATTGCCTCAACAATATCCTGTGTCCGGGTCCCTTCGGGCTTCTGCTTGAAATCCGCTTCTTTTTGAGGAAAGGGATATTTTTGGTACACCTCTCCGATAAACCCACTGAAGTGGACCCCATGAATAGCGCCCATGAGGTCGCCTATCTTTTCAGGGTCCGGTATGTGATACACCTGCCACGGTAACTGCCGGGATTCATTGGGGTCGCATGCTGCAATTTCATCAATATTCCCGCAAAACAGTGTTGAAAAAATGAAGTACCGATCCAGAAGCAACATATCGGAATCAATATTGAAAAAGCCAAAGGCGATGGTGCCGTGGCTGATGGATTCAAAGGCTAACGGCATGGGTGGATCCTTTCTTGTGCACTCTTTTTGAAGAAATGATGTTGACCGGCCCCCAAAAATGCTTAATTTCCTTATTGAAATTTTGAGGTGCCCTGATCAGGGCCCAGCCTCACAATTAAAGGCCGTCAATGTTTGACAGAATCTATGAAAAAATCCCGTTTTTATCAAGGAGCAATAACATGCAGCCAGAAAACAGTGCCCGGCAGAAATTTGCCGGTGCCACCAAATATGTCCTCGATGAAGAATTAGCACAGATCGTCAATATTTCAATGGCGCTTGAGATGCCGCTTTTGCTCAAGGGCGAGCCCGGCACGGGTAAAACCATGCTGGCACACGCCATCAGTGAAGCCCTGAACATGAAGCTCATTGTTCTCAACGTCAAATCCAGCATGAAACTGGTTGAGGCACTCTACCAGTACGATACCCTTACCCGGTTGAACGACAGCCGTTTCGGGGATTCCAAGCGGGATGTGAGCGACATTGAAGAATACATCAAGATGGGGAAAATCGGCCAGTCTTTTAAGACGGATGAAAAAGTGGTGTTGCTCATCGACGAAATCGACAAGGCGGATACGGACTTTCAGGATGATATGCTGGATGTTCTGGATCAAATGGAATTTGATATCATCGAGATTGATAAAACCGTTAGCGCAAAAAACAGGCCGGTCATCATCATCACATCCAATGCCAAGAAGGATCTCTCAGACCCCTTTCTGGGACGCTGCAACTTTCACCACATTGCCTTCCCCGATGGCGACATGATGCACAAAATTCTTCAGGTCCATTTCCCTGAAATCGGCAAGGAGCTGCTTGAAAGTTCCATTCGCGCTTTCTACAAAGTGCGGGACTTCAGGGGGATTGAAAAAAAGCCGGCCACACGGGAGCTGATCAACTGGATTCGTGCTTTGCAGGCGGACCCCGATTTTAAAACCAAAAACCTGGTGAAGGGAGACTTGCCTTACCTGGGGGTGCTGTTTAAGAAAAGCCCCGACTACGCCATTGCCAAGAATGCCTCCGCCCGCATGAGGATTTAGATAAAATGTTTACCAGCTTTTTCTTTCTGCTCAGAAAAGTGGGCATTCCGGTATCACCCACCAGCTTTTTGCGCCTTCAAAAAGCGTTGGGTATGGGTTTGATCACATCCATTGAGGATTTTTACACGGCGGCCCGGTCCATCCTGGTCAAAAGTGAAAAATACTTTGATCTCTACGACCAGGCCTTCGCACACCGCTTTGAGGGTGCTGAGTTGAAAGATCCGGAGGCATTCGAAATCAGTCAGGTGGCCCAGGCCATGCTGGAAGAATGGCTGAAGGATCCTAAAGGCGTTGCCGATGCACTGGGGATGGATGAGGACGAACTCAGTAAATTGAGCCCGGAGGAACTGCTTCAATACTTCCTTGACCGCCTGGAAGAACAAAAAGAAGAACATCATGGGGGCGCCAAATGGATCGGTACGGGCGGCACCTCTCCGGTGGGCCATTCAGGTCATCATCCGGGCGGCATGCGGGTGGGGGGTGTTTCCCGAAACAAATCCGCCGTAAAGGTGGCCATGGACAGACGGTACAAGGACTATTCTCAGGACGGTCCTTTGACCCAGGCCCAGATCGGTGAAGCCCTGAAACGTCTTCGAAATATGGTGCCCAGTGGTCCTAAGGACGTGGTCAATATCGATGAGACCATTTATCAGACCATGAAAAACGCGGGGGAAATCGAGATCATTTTTGAACGGAGCCTGAAAGACCGCCTGAAAGTTGTCCTGGCCATTGACAACGGGGGATGGTCCATGGACCCCTATATTGAGATGGTACAGACCCTGTTTTACTACGCGCGGGGCCAGTTTAAGGAAGTGAAGACCTATTTTTTCCACAACACCATTTACGATTTGATGTGGCAGGATCCCGCCCGTTACAGAAAACCATACCCCATTGATGATCTGGTTCGAAGGGACCCGGAAACCCGCGTGGTCATCGTGGGCGATGCCAGCATGGCCCCCTATGAATTAATGGCCACGGACGGCAGCATTCACATGGAAGAAAGATCCGGCCGGCCCAGTCACGAAAGGCTTCAATTTATCGCCGACACCTTCCCCCATTCCGCTTGGATCAACCCCAAAATGTCGGCGGAATGGCCCTATACCCGAAGCATTAACATGATTCGAGAAATATTCCCCATGTTCGAGTTAACCATTGACGGCCTGGAAAAAGCCGTGGGTCATCTTATGAGTGACAATTGAGGAAAGGTTTGGGTTAATATTTTACCTTTTCTATGTGGTAAATTGCTTAGAATTTCACCATAGAGGATGCAGAACCCCCGCAGTATAAGATATTGCGGTTCTCAAAGTAGTGGCCTGATTCCATAACACTC
>Ga0222666_1000064_pt1 | contig 85215 bp, 52 predicted proteins | sample AntAcemetagen655_FD_181710 | JGI IMG/M metagenome (GOLD analysis project Ga0222666, IMG submission 181710) | Saline water microbial communities from Ace Lake, Antarctica - #655 | ecosystem: Environmental > Aquatic > Non-marine Saline and Alkaline > Saline | place: Antarctica: Ace Lake...
ATATATCAGCCTGGAAATTCTGTAAATATTTGAGATTTGACTAAAAAATATTTTGAGGATACGATTTTTTGAAAATAATTTCGTAAATTTGACTAAATTTTAAGTTTGTGAATTAATCAGGCTAAATACATTACTAAATATATTGTTGAGAATACTGTGGGCAAACTTTGTATAGAAAAACGCATGAATCTTAACATAATTGATGAAGAGTATTCTAAAGGGCGTATACACAGAAGGAAGGATACCATCAAAAGTCTTGACGAAAAGCTGAATAAATATAGAGAGTGGTTATTAAGTTTAACTATTCTTGATCCAGCTTGTGGTTCAGGTGCATTTTTAAACCAGGCACTGGATTTTTTGATAAAGGAACACAAGAAAATTGATGAACTTAGAGCAGAGTTATTAGGTGGTGGATTGATTTTTCCGGACATAACAACTGATATCCTGGAGAAGAATATTTACGGTGTTGACCTTAACGAAGAATCTGTTGAAATTGCAAAACTCTCGCTTTGGCTTAGGACTGCAAAAAAAGGAAGGAAACTTAATACCCTTAGCAGTAATATAAAATGTGGTAATTCTCTTATTGATGATCCTGAGGTTGCTGGAGGCAAAGCATTTAACTGGCAGAAAGAGTTTCCTCATATTTTTGAGAAGAAGGACAAGAAGGCATGGCATGTAACCTGGGTTACTCATGATACCAGAACATCACAACGAATGATTAAATATAAAGTTCGTGAACGAAGAGCAGATGGGCAAATGCATATTGATCGTTCTGTGGTACTTGAAGAAGAGGACGCAATAAAAGTAACGGAGATACTAAGTAAGATTGTAGTGGAAGAAAAGTTAAACTGCCTTGCTTATAATGTTTGTCATGACCATATACATATGTTATTGGTTTGCGAAGAGGAAGAACTCAGTAATGTTGTCAGAAAACTAAAGGGGAAATCAGCTCAGAAATTTAAGGAATACAAAGGGATTCCAAAAGATGAAAGATTTCATTTATGGGCACAAAAATTCAATAAGACACCTATCGTTTCAAATGAGCAGATTTATGCGACAATAAACTACATTAACCATAACAGGGAAAAACATGAGTTACCTGATATCAACAAGGGGCTGCAGCCCCTTGTTAGGAAGATGATATGCAACTTAGACCACGCCTTCCGCACCGAATATAAAGGCGGTTTTGATGTAGTGATTGGGAATCCACCGTATGTGAGAAGCAGAGATTTTAATGATATTGTGAATTCGTACTTTATTGATAATTATAATTTGACAATATCTGGATATGATCTTTCCACTCTTTTCATTGAAAAGTTATTAGCAATTACTAATAGTAATGCAAGATCAGGCCTAATAACCTCGAATAAATTCTTTTCGGCAAGATATGGACTTAAGCTTCGAGAATACCTAATTAGTAATAAAGCTATTTCAGAGGTTGTTAATTTTAAGTCAGGTGTATTTAGAGACACACCTGTAGAAACTTCAATATTAATTTTTGATTTCAAACAGAAAGAGGAAGTGAATTACACTAATATAAGAAAGAATGAATTAAATGTTGATTTTATTAATAAAACCTTTAGTAAGATAGAATTTTCTAGCTTGCTACAGTCCCCTCAGTTTATTCTGTTTTTTCCATATGATATTATTGAAAATGCATTATTAAGTATAATCAAAAAAAATGATTTCAAGGTTAGTGACTTTTTTGAGTTTAATGCTGGTTATGGAATCACCAATATTAGAGATATATTAAAAAGTAACAGAGAGATTGATACAGATATACCTGTTTATACTGGAAAATCAATATGGAAATATCATAATCTTGATCCAGAATATTGGGTAGAAGAAGGAAATCTCAAACAATATAACTCTAATGACACTGTGTTAATTAGAGAGTTGTCAACTACAAATCGAGCAATAATGCTTACTGAGGAAATAAACTCCTTCTCTGCTCTGAATTCTGTTACATTAGTATCTTCTAATCAGCAAATATATTTGAAAACTTTTTTAATCCTTTTTAATTCAACATTTTTTTGTAAATTATTTGAAATGTTTTTTGAGTCAACCAGAACACATAGTAATTTGAGGTTTAAGGAAATTTATCTAAGTGATTTGCCGATTGGTGATATCAATAGATTTAATAACAGGCTTGCTGGAGAAAAGGCAGACATAATTAGTATGCTGCATTTAGAACTGCAAATTAAGAAAACCAAATTCCTAGGCTTACTTAAGGATACTCTCGAAGTAGAAAAAATCAGTAAAAAGCTTGATAGTTTTTACAATTACGATTTTAAAACATTTCTGGCTGAAGTGAACAAAGCCCGCAAGATTAACAAGGGGTTGCAACCCCTTGTTCTAAGAGTACAAGCTGAATGGAAGGATTTCTTCGAACAATACAAAGCTGATATTAACCAACTACAGATTGAGATTGATAAAACCGACAAAGAGATAGACCAAATGGTTTATGAATTGTATGGGTTGACTGAGGAGGAGATAAGGATTGTGGAGGGGAATTGATATGGAATATATACAGCCAGCAAAATATTCACCGCAAGCAATATCTGAATCACTAAGTATCAATATGCTGGAAGGATTACTTAATAAATCATGTGTAGTCACATTTTTAAGTAAAAACGATAAAACACCTAACTATGATGGATATCTTGAGTTGATAGAGGATGGACTTCCTATTGGTAAACTAGAAGTCCAAATAAAAACGTTACGAAAGAATTATGTACTTCCTTCCTATTCTGTAAAGTTTAATTTATTAGCATATATAAGGGATGTTACACAATTACCTTTTGTGCTGATTGCAGTAGATAATAAAAACAAAAAGGCTTATTGGACAGAAATAAGTAAAGAATTAGCGACTAAAAAATTAGGTCAGAAAAAGGAGGGTAAACAAACTATTTCAATAAGATTTCCAGATAACAATGAAATTACTCAGAATCCTCCATATAAGGATTGGAACTTAATAATTTCTGAACATAAAAGTTATTTTGACTACGATATTGACCATGTAAAAGAAACTATTGACTTCGAAATTAATAAAACTATTCCTATAATTGATCAACTTTACCAGCTTTTTAATCAATATCTATATGCTGAAATAAATTATGTGCCAGTTCATCTATTGCCAAAATATTATCCATTTCAAAAATCAGAGAACTCCTATTATAATTTTTTCACTCTCATGACAGACAATGAAGAATTATTTGGATTATTTGACTCATTGGAAATCGATGATAACTCAGAGATAAAGTTTATAGATAAAAAATACACGGATGGAGTTGCTGATTATGTAAAGAAAATAAAAGAAATTTTAACAAAACTTACAAGTAATTTAGTTTTCAATATTTCCTCTAGAGAAAAACAAAGACCTGTTGATATACAATTCAATAATAGCTTATCCTGTATATGTGCCAAATGTCTTTTTTTAAGATTTGAATTCAGTGAAGCATTCATAAAGCTTTCAATAAATCCCAAAAAGGTAAACGAGAAATTCAAATTAGCTTATGTTAATTATCAAATAGGTAATTTTTTGAACGCTAAAGAAATCCTTAGAAAGTTAGCAAATTATAGCAAGAAACGCAAAAAGGATGTTCATTACTTTATTGCTCAGTATAATCTTTCAAAGCTTTCCATTTTTATTCAAAATCGCTATTGGGAAGAAAATGCTCAAGATAAATTAGTCAAAAAGCTCAAAAAAATTAATCTTGATGAAATATTCTGTGAATATTCGAATCCTGAAAATGAGAAAATACTTAACTGGATAAAAAACAACTCATTCTATTCAGAAACTAGGGATAGAATTCATAAAACGGTATCCAAAATTATTGATAATTATTATTCTCAGCTAAAAGGGGGATGGAGTTCAAATAAGCATATATGGGAGTTAATTAATGATTATGCTGAAATAAATGCATTTATCAATAATAATTTTATCATATATGATGGATTTAATGAGTTCAGGGAATTGTCTGGGATTTTTATTGAAGGTATAATGGTCTCACATGCTATAAAAGATTCGCAAACTAGCAGGTTAGAAAGCTTTGACGATTGGATAGTAAATGTATTTGTTTTCTACGGTAATGCCGATAGTATTATTAAATACTCTGAAAGATATGCATTAAAAGAAATAAACTACAAGCAATCATCACCCAAGGGTGATTCATTTATTGATCGCATTACAAGATTCCTGGGTGGTGAAGTAACTACTAGGACAGCTTTTGAAAAGTATTGCGAAAAGAATAATAGCTATTTCTGGGATAGGTACATGTCTATATTTAGTAATTTGATCGTTCTGGCAGGGCTATGTAATTTTGATAAGAGACAAATTAATGAAATTTCAGAAAAATTATTAGAGTTTTTAAAAACAGAAAAGTCTCTACATTCATATACTATTAGGTTTGTCCGGTTTTTTATTAATAGAAAAGGATATTTAATTAATAAATCTACTCTAAAACGTTTCCTGTTAATGACTATTGAAAATGGCAAAACACATTCACAGAATTTAAACGAAGCTATTCTAATACAAATTAAAAACCATCATAGTGAAATAACACTCTCTCAGAATAATTACATAAAATTCAATAAGTTAGCCTATGGTAAGTGCTCAATCTGCAAGCATGAGCATTCACCAGTTTTTATGGCATATTTATATGATGTAATTTATGATGATAGAAAAAAGGATCTTATTAAGCATGGGATTGAAAATTCATTAAAGGATAATTTTAATCCTGAACTTTATTTCATAGCAGCAATGTATGGGATTCTTGAAGCAAAGGGAGATTTTTTTATTAAACTAATTAAATCAGCAAAGCCGTTGCCTAATCAGGGTTTAGGTAGAGGGCTTTTCCAAGGGAAAGATGATAATAGGGATCCTGCTTTGGATAGGCTTTTAACTCTTTGTTATAAATATAGCATAGAATTAAAAAGAGAGGAGTTTAATTATTTTAAAGGTCTTGATGATTACTATGATTGGCTTTTAGATATGAAAAATTTTGATTACAATTTTTTCAACACCAAATGGATTAGAGATTTTGTCACAATACATATGTACAAAGAAATTCGTAAGCACAGTCTAATTAAAAATAAAATACGAGAACATTTAAAAGTGAATTATGACCCTCAGCTTGAGCATGTTTATATTGAGATTTTTTGTGATATAATCAGGAGATAAAGTCAGATTATGAGGATGCCAATTAAACAACAAGGGGTCGCAACCCCTTGTTGATAATAAAAATCTGTAAGAATGAATACTTCAAGAGAATATAAAGGTATTTTTTGGATTAATGGAGAACAAGACAACTGGAAGAATGGAATATTGAAATTTCTTGATGGAATTGCCTATGTGGATTTGTTTGGTTCTTTTGATAAAGATCCGCTTAATAATGAATCTGAGAGAAGAGAAGAAATTTGTTGTATTCATGGAAGATTGGATAACCAACACTATTGTGTATTGACTAATTGTGAAGTTCGGATAACAAATCCTTTTTTTCTTACTACTTTGATAAATCTTGAGCTTCTTTATTTTGCTTCTTCAGATAAATTATTTGACAAAAGGTTGAATTTTGAAAGAGTAAGATTTAATTTAGATTATTTGGCAGCATGGAGGAATTATAAGGGATTAGAAACTTTCTGGGATGAAGATAATAAAGTAAAAGGTGTTCGAAGAAAATCCCAAAAGTATGAACCAGTTGAATTATTGTCGAATGATGACTACCTTCTAAGTATTAATAATTACACTTCAGTTCCTGTAATAAATTCAAGTCTCAATTACACACTTGAACAAGAGACATATTTGTTTTTAGATATTAAAAGCGATATTAATACTTCTGATTTATTTATATATGTTGATAAGATTCAAGACTTATTTATTTTAATGGTTGGCGATAGAGTTACATTACATAATCCAATTAGGTTTTATGATAGTGATAATAATGAGTATGGTTGTTTTAGAAATATTTCTCGATTTAGATTTACGAAGAAATTTAGTGACCGGTGGTATTTTCATAACTTACTTTTCTCCTTTGAAGATTTGAATAATATTGGTAATATTGAGGGTGTTTTTAGTAATTGGATATCACTTTATAAAAGTTATGAATATCCTATTGAGCTTTTAATAAAATGCCTTTCTGATATATCAATGAATCAAGAAAGTAAGTTCATTAATTTGATGTATGCTCTGGATGTAATACAGAAGAAGGATTTATATGAGATGTTTAAGGAAACAATAAATATTTCTGATCAGGAGAAAAAAGTTTTGGAAAAATTGCAAAATGATTACAAGCATGATAGTAACACTTTTAATTTCATCAAGACCAAATTTGAAAAGAGAAAAAGCGTAAAACTTAAAGATAAATTTGAGAGGCTTTTAACACCTTATTCCGATCTATTTGTGTTGCTGTTTAATGAGGATTTTGATGATTTCCTTATTCTAATTGTTAATACAAGGAACTTTTTGGCACATGAGAATAATGCGGAACCTCGTATTACACAAAACCAAATGCATTTATATAATTCAAAACTTGAAGCTATATTGATACTAATATTTTTCGAAAAACTTGAGATTTCTCTGGAAAAGATAGAAAAGCAGATAAAAAAGCATAAAAGATTCCAGGAAGTAATAAAAGGAAAATAAATCGAGAAACCTCATAAACAACAATGGGTTGCAACCCATTGTTCTATTAAAACAGAAACTATCAATTATGAACGATACTAATAAGCAAAAACCCTTCAATCCCGAACTCCTCGATCTTGTTATGAAAGATCCGGAATATGTACTTTATTACGGGGAATCTGCACTCAGGACAATTGCTGGTAATGAGGTTTCTCACACGAATGAAAGGTTGTTGCAACATTTGTTGGTTGAGCTTTCTTTAATGAGGGAAATAAATGTTACATCTTTAAATAGTTATTTAATTTTTTGTATACAGAAAGACTTTATTGAAGCAAATAAGGATCCTATTATTGAGTCAATTAATGAGTTGATGAAGGCTGACTTTTTTATACAGATGAAGGTCACCGGGCAAAAGGAAAGTAAGGTTTTTAATGTCAATAATATGCTTGATTTCTTTATAGAGAATCCGCACATATTGAATCTAATATTTCTTGGAGTATCGAGTGTTCAAAAGGCGATAAATCATTTCTTCCTGAGCGATGACGAGACAAGTTTAACGTCTGATGGACTTCTGGATTACGTTAAACAGACATATATTGAACTTTCTCCGGAAAACAGAGCTGTTGTTAACACCTTATGTGTTTTTCATGATGCAGGAATCATGTTGCCTCTTTTACTTGTAAATAATAGTATTACTGCTTCAGAATATTCAAATGCATTGTTTGCCATTCATATAAATATGATGCAGAATGAGAGTGAAAGCCGGAGCTTTAATGAAATTACTCAGAAAAAAATTGTTGAGGTTATTTCTTATCCAGCCTGGAATAAGCCTGCCGACAGTTTTAAAAAGATACATAAGCAAGCATTACAGTCTCTTGAGTATTTGTCATATTTTTCTCCTAACGATAAACGCTTTTCCGGATTAAAAGAGTTAATAGGCAGAGGTGAAAGTTATAACCTTGAATTTAAGTCGACCTTACGATGGAATATTAAAGCAGAGAGAAAGGACCCTGCTATTGAGCATGCAAGCTTAAAAACAATTACTGCTTTTTTAAATTCAAGTGGAGGGATTTTATTAATCGGTGTTGAAGATGATGGGAATATTCTTGGGCTTGACCTTGATAAATTTGATAATGAGGATCGTTACTTATTACATTTTTGGAATTTGATAAAAAGTTCTATGGGGCAGGATATAGGATCATTCATTAATGTCACAATTGAGAAAGATGATGGAAAACAAGTATGTAAGGTAGTATGCTCCAGAAGTTCCAGGCCTGTATTTCTTAAACAGAAAGGTTATGATGAGGAATTTTATATACGATTAGGCCCAAGCAGTGCAAGTTTGGACATTAGCGAAGCACTAAAATATATTGCCGACAGATTTGTAAATAAGAAATAATTAATTCAGATATTTGGATTAAAACCTACAACCTAATACCTATATAAACTTAATATTATTTTTAGAAGTGATCTTTTCGCAATAATGGCAATGCAGTTTTAGGTTCTCTTTTGAAATAACCTTGAATTTGGTAATAATTTTCTGGTTATTTGTTATACAATTAGGATTGAAACATTTAACAATCTTATTAATATTGTCAGGTATTTCTACATTCTTTTTATCAATGATCTTATAATCCTTGATTATGATGAGGGTTGCATGTGGTGCAGCAAGTGCAATCTTGTTTATCTCTTCCGCTTCAAAAAATTTGTCACTGACTTTAATAATACCTTTTTTGCCCATTTTTTTGCTGTCCAGGTTGGTGCCTCCGAACACAGTGTAATCATTTTTTTCCAGATTCAATATTCTCAATACCTGGTAAAAGTTATCAGCAGGGATATGGTCTATAACTGTTCCATTTTCAATGGCAGAGACATTTAATTTTTTTCTGTATTCTTTTTCCATTTGTTTTTAATTATTGTGGTTTCCCGGATTAATGAATCAGTTATTACTATTTAACGCCAAGAATTAATGCAAGTAAGGCTTCCCTGACATATACACCGTTAAGAGCTTGCTGAAAATAATGTGCTTTCATATTATCATCAACATCTTCGTTGATTTCGTTCACTCTTGGTAAGGGGTGGAGTATTTTTAGGTTATCTCTGGTGTTATCCAGCATATCGTTTTTAAGAATATATGAATTTTTTACTTTTTCGTATTCAATAGGATCAGAGAATCTTTCACGTTGTATTCTGGTCATATATAATATATCGGCATCATTGATTATCTCATTCAGGTCAGTGTACTGATAATACTTCAGATTTTTGTCTTTTATATAGATCTTTACAGAGCTTGGTAATTTTAATTCCGGTGGAGAAACGAGGTGGAAAGTACAATTAAAATTACATAAGGCTATTGTCAATGAATGAACTGTTCTTCCATATTTGAGATCACCGACAAATACAATATTCAGATTATCGAGTGTGCCCTGTGTTTGTTTGATTGTGTACATATCCAGCAGAGTTTGTGTAGGATGTTGATTTGCTCCATCACCGGCATTTATTATTGGGACATTTGATACTTCACTTGCCCATCTTGCACTACCTTCCATTGGATGGCGCATCACGATCAGGTCTGAATAGTTGGCCACAGTTTTAATTGTATCTTTAAGTGTCTCACCTTTTTTAACACTTGAAGATGCAGAATCAGTAAATCCAATTATTTTCCCACCTAGCCTGGAGACAGCACTTTCAAAGCTTAACCTTGTCCGTGTTGAAGGTTCAAAAAACAAGGTGGCAATCACATGTTTTTCGAGCAATTTCTGACTTGGATTTTTTTCAAATTCCTGAGCAAGGTCAATAACACGTAATTGTTCCTCTTTTGTGAAATCGTTAATAGATACCAGGTTTCTGTTTTTCATTGGCAGTGTTATATAAAAAGGTTAATAATGAAGATAATTATTTCCCAAATTTAATAAATAATGTCAATCAAGTTTGAAAATGTTTGAGAAGATTTGTTTTTGTCTTTGTTTATTATTGCGAAGTTTTATAAATACAAATTGTGGAGCAATTACGAATAGAACTTGTTACAAGCTACCTTTCAATTCATTCGAGAATTATTTCTTTGTTTGCCGTCTTATTCTTTCTTTTTTCTCTCATAATTAAATTATTTTGCTGCTGTTGCTCAAAACTGTTTAATCCAATTGAAAACCTCCGCAGATTTATATTGTCTAAGTTTTGAGGATCTTTGTCCTTATGCCATACATTATAATATTGATAGTCGCCAAATTTCTTTTTACCCCATGTTGTCATAAAGTCGTTTAATGCTCCATACTGATAAGGTCGTAGATAACCGCTAATTAAATTTTTGTATAATTTATCATTTATGCCTTTTCTTGGATTACTGTAATAGTGAATCAGCATTATATATGCTCTGTGGTCACGTAGAAGTAAACCAGGGCCATAAAATGCCACTGATTTGCTTGTCGCTGAGCTGTCTTCAATAGATGAAGGAAGTCCAATCAATCTTTCACCTGGAAAGCCATGGCTTTCAATAATTTTATTTATAATTTGAAATTGCTTCTTATTGTTTTTTAGCCATTGCAATCCATAAACTGTATGTCTAAAAAGAAAAAATCCATCATTCACCTTTACAGTATACTTTTGATCAATTGTGAACAAACTATCAATTTGTTTTACTATAGTATTGTTTATTGAGGTCTTATAAATTGAGTATAAGCTATCGTGTTTTTGAATTGATTGCTGTGTTATATTATATTTCAATAAGCTTCTGGTCAAATCATTAGCCCTAATAATCCATAGTGGGACTCCTTGTTTCAAAGACTTAGTAAGCCATTTATTTGCATTAATACTGTCATTTAAAAAGCAACATATTTGTAAGGCTTTTATACAATGGTTGGCATAGATAAATTCATACTCATTAAATATGCTATCAAGACGTTGCATAGCTATATCATGATTCTCTTTTAAAACATCCTCATCAATTCTGTTAAACACCTTTTGGTACTCAATGTAATTTTGTCCATTAGAATGACCACATAAGATTGCGAAAAATATTACTACCAATATTCTCATAAATTATATGTTAATAAAGGTTGCTTAAAACATATAACATTTAACGTATAACATTTAACGTATAACATTTAACGTATAACAAATAACATATAACAGATATAATCTACTAATTATAAACAATAATAAATAAACTGTTTTCACCCTTTTTTTGCATAAACAATTAAGTTGTATTATGAATTGTCGATAAAAAAAAGGCGACTAAAAAAGCCGCCTTATGAAAAATTAGAGATTATTGTTTTTGATGAAATCATCAATAACTTCTTCAAGGTTTGGATTGCCAATTTCCTGAAGATCGTAATACACTCTGGTATTAGGTTTGTTGATCTTGATTATTCTGTTCAGGTCAATAGGAGTTCCAATAATTACAGTATCACAATCTGTATTGTTAATTGTTGCTTCAAGATCTTTTAATTGTTGTTCACCATATCCCATAGCAGGTAATAATGTTCCGATATTTGGATAGATCTCAAATGTTTCAGAAAGTTTCCCAACAGTGTAAGGTCTTGGATCAACTAATTCAGCAGCGCCGAATTTCTTTGCTGCAACAGTTCCTGCACCAAGTTTCATTTCACCATGAGTAAGAGTTGGCCCATCCTCAACAACCAATACTTTCTTTCCCCTGATAATTTCAGGATTATCAACCTTGATAGGTGAAGCACCATCAACAACAATAGCATCAGGATTAATTTTAGCAATATTATCTCTTACTATTTGAATACTGTCGGCATCCGCTGTATCCATTTTATTAATAACAGCCACGTCAGCAATTCTGAGTGTAACTTCTCCGGGATAATAAGATAATTCATGTCCTGGTCTGTGTGGATCAACCACAGTAACACATAAGTCAGAAGCATAAAAAGGGAAATCATTATTTCCACCATCCCAAAGAACAACATCGCAACCATCAGGATCTTGTTCTGCTGCTCTTAAAATAGCTTCATAATCAACACCTGCATATATTACGTTTCCACGTACAACATGAGGTTCATATTCTTCCATTTCCTCAACAGTACATTTATGCTTTACCAGATCATCGAGTACAGCAAAGCGTTGTACTTTTTGTTCTACTAAATCTCCATATGGCATAGGATGACGTACAGCAACAACTTTAAGGCCCTTAGCCATCAATAATTCGATGATGCGACGTGAAGTCTGACTTTTGCCGCATCCGGTTCTGATAGCACCTACAGCAATTACCGGTTTAGTACTTTTAATCATTGTATCCTTAGTTCCAAGAAGAACAAAGTTTGCTCCGTTAGCATTAACGATAGCACTCATTCCCATTACTCTTTTATATGGAAGATCACTGTATGAGAATACACAATCATCAATGTTAAAGTCTTTAATTAATTTAACAAGCTCTTTCTCATCATAAATAGGGATACCATCAGGATATAGTTCACCTGCTAATTCAGTTGGGTATTTTCTTCCGTCAATATCCGGGATTTGAGCAGCAGTGAAAGCCTTAACATCATAATCCTCGTTGCCACGAAAATAAGTGTTGAAATTGTGGAAATCTCTTCCAGCAGCTCCAATAATGATTACATTCTTTTTCATTAATTTATTCCTTTATGTTATTTATTATTAAACTTTTTCTTTTAGCTTGCAAAGGTAATAGTTTAAAAATTTTATACAAGAATTTGTAATATCTTTGATGTAAATATTTTTTAAGTATCAGATTTACATTATTTTATGCTTAAAAATTTTTTGATAATTTATTAATAAAAAATGATTTAATTTTGCAAGCTAAAAATTACCAGCCTGATGATAGAAAAAATAATATTCGAAAATACGATTAAAGCTTTTGAGACTCTCTATGACCAGAGGATTTCAGAGAGAAATATACAGATACAAAAAACAAAAAAGGAATTTGATGGTGATATTACTCTTGTTGTTTTCCCTCTTTTGAAATTCTCAAAAAAGTCACCAGAAGAAACAGCAACTCAGATAGGGCAATATCTACTTGATAATTTATCTGAAGTTTCTGATTTTAACGTAATCAAAGGATTTCTGAATTTAGTAATTAATGATAGTTATTGGGAGACTTTTACACGGCAGTATCTCAATGACGATAACTTTGGATTTTTATTACCTGAAGGAGAAAAAGCTATAGTTATTGAATATTCCGCTCCAAATACAAATAAACCCATGCATCTTGGCCATATCAGGAATAATCTTCTTGGCTATTCTATTGCTGAGATACTAAAAGCAAATGGAAAAAATGTTATAAAAGTTAATTTGATAAACGATAGAGGAATCCATATTTGTAAGTCGATGATTGCATGGAAGATATGGGGGAATTATGAAACTCCTGAGTCATCAGGAATGAAGGGTGATCATCTTATCGGGAAATATTATGTACTTTTTGAGAAAAAACTACAGGAGGAGGTAGGAACCTTAATGAAGAATGGTTTTTCAAAAGAAGATGCATTAAATGATTCTCCATTAATGCAGAAAGCTTATAAATTATTGCGAAAATGGGAGTATAGGGATGAAGAAGTTATCTCTCTGTGGAATAGAATGAATGGCTGGGCTTATGTTGGTTTTGATGAAACCTATTCACGTCTTGGAATTGATTTTGATAAGGTATATTATGAATCAGATACATATCTGCTAGGAAAAGAACTTGTTGAAAAAGGATTGAATGATAATATTCTATTCAAAAAAGATGATAATTCTATATGGGCTGATTTGACTACTGATGGTTTGGATGAGAAGCTATTATTAAGATCTGATGGTACTTCAGTATACATGACTCAGGACATAGGAACTGCCCAATTGAGATATGACGATTACAAAGCTGAAAAACTTCTTTATGTTGTAGGTAATGAACAGAATTATCATTTTGATGTATTGAAGCTCATTTTATTGAAATTGGGCAAGGAGTGGGCGAAAGACATAATACACTTATCATATGGAATGGTTGAATTACCTGAAGGGAAAATGAAATCCAGGGAGGGAAAAGTTGTGGATGCTGATGATCTTATCGATGAGATGTTGGAAAATGCAAAAAAGTCGACCGAAGAGCTGGGAAAGGTAAGTAGTTTTGATGAGGAAGAAGCAAAAGAATTGTACAGGGTGATTGGACTTGGAGCATTAAAATATTTTATTCTAAAAGTTGATCCTAAAAAGAATATGTTGTTCAATCCTGTTGAATCTATTGATTTTAATGGAAATACAGGACCTTTTATTCAATATACCTATGCACGTATTCAATCGGTTTTAAAAAAGGCAAAAACAGATCATAATTTCAATATTTCAGATTCTTTTTCTGAGGGTATATCAATTCATGAGAAAGAGAAAGAGTTAATTAAATTATTACATGAATTTCCTTCAATTGTTAAAGATGCAGGAGATAATTATAGTCCTGCATTATTAGCAAATTATGCTTATGATCTTGTTAAGGAATATAATCAATTCTACCAGGAGGTATCTATCTTAAAGGCTGAGAGCAAGGATCTTGTTATTTTCAGGTTGCATCTTTCTCGCTTTGTTGGAAGAACGATCATGAATGCAATGAAACTATTAGGGATTGAAGTTCCTCAAAGAATGTGATAAGTCTGAAATAAAAAAATCCCGCTGAGAGGCGGGATTTTTTTTTATCAATTATTGAATTATGATCTTCTTTGTTTTTGTCATCTTTCCGTCATTAAATCTCAGGAAGTAAATGCCAGCTTTGTATCTTGATAAATCAAATTCTCTTATGTAAGCTTTTGACCTGTTTAATTCAAGTTTTTCACTATACATTATCTGTCCTATATTATTAAAGATGGTCAGGTTAAGATCATTTTCATATCCGTTAATGGCAATGTTAAATCTGCCGGTGGTAGGATTAGGATAGATATCGATTGCAACCTGGTCGAATTCATGATCATCGATACCAATGCAATCTTCGAATGTAATATTGATTTCTTGTAAAGCATCACAGCCATTCTTGGTCACAATCACCTGGTATGGGATAGGTCCAATTCCAACTCCACTTGAGTCGATAGTGATTACTTGTGTAGTATCGCCATTAGACCACAGATATGTATCAAATCCAGATCCTGCATCCAGGATTACTTTCTGGTTTTTGCAAACTGTATCATTAGGTGTAGCAGTAATTGTAATGACCGGTAGTGGATTAACAAATACCCAAACGCTTGCTGTATCGGTACATCCGTATACATTTGAGACAACACAATGATATTCTGTTGTGTCGTTTGGATTTACTATTATACTTTGTGTAAACTGTGGTGGTGTTGTCAGCCATTCATAATTACCACCGCCTGTTGCTTCAAGTTTAACAAGATCACCAAAGCAGATAGTCTCGTTATCTCCAGCATCACCAAATGGAACGGGGTTAGCAATTACGCTAACACTGTCAATGGCTGAGCACCCATATGCATTAGTAACAGTTACAAAGTAGATAGCAGTATCAGCTGCAACCACATTAATTGTTTGATTCGTTTGAGTAGTGCTCCACAAGTATGTCATACCTGGAGGTGATGCATTAAGAGTAACCATATGTCCGAAACATGTAGTATCGTTTGGACCGGCATCAGCAGCTGGTACAGGATATACTTCAATTAATACAGTGTCTCTTGCAATACATCCGTAGATGAGGTCAACAACAGTTAAAACATAATAGGTTGAGTCAACAGGGCTTGCAATAGGATTTTGGATATTTGGATCATCAAGTCCTGTTGCAGGTGTCCATTGGTAATTATACACACCACCGCCACCACTAACTACAGGATTTAGCATTGTTGAAGAACCAAGACAAACGGCATCATCATTTCCTGCATTAACAATAGGTGTTGGATTAACGGATACTACGACACTGTCTGATACGGAACATCCAAATATATTAGCTACAGTCACATGGTAAACGGTAGTATTGTTTGGATAAACCATGATTGATGGTGTTGTTTCAGATGTACTCCAGAAGTAGTCAGTTCCGCCACTTGCGGTTAATTGTACAGTATCCCCCTGACAAATTGTAAAGTCATCTGTAAGAGTCATTTGTGGAATATCTCGTACCATAACTGATTGTGTAATTTTGTTAACACAGTTACCATTATCATATGTATAGGTCACCGTATGGGTACCAACTCCTGCGATAGCAGGATAGAAGAAAGTGCCGCTGATTCCTGTGCCACTGAAAGATCCACCCACTGGGCTACCACTTAATGGTACTGGCAAATCGTTCAGACAGTAAGCAGTATCTAATCCTGAGATGTTAACCAGAGGTAAGGCATTCACAACTACATTAACACTTGCTGTAGCAACACAAAGGTTGATGTCGGTTACAGTAACTGTATATATTCCATTCATGAACATTGTTGCACTATCGGTAACAATTGGGTTTTGCTGAGTTGAAGAGAAGCTATTCGGGCCTGCCCATGCATAAGCACAAGTTAAGCCTGTACCATCAGTGATCTCAATTTGGTAATCTTCAGTTTCACCATATCCGTATGCCCCACATGGTATAGGTTTAGACCCCCATTGGTTAATTACACGCATCAATGTTTTACCTAATAATGCATTAGGAGGTACAGTGATACTCTTAGTGAAGGTATGAGTGCCATTGAATGTGCCCATATAAATTGAGTCAGCTGCTTCAAATATTCCGTTTCTGTTCCAGTCGATAAACACAGTTACATGTTCTGGGAATGTTCCGTCCACATAGTTTGTGACTGAAAGTGTATAGGTTCCACCAATATTCAGGATTGTAAATATATTAGCTGTGAAGTCAGTATAGAAGTTTCCAACACTAGCCTGACTTGCATTGTTTAAACTAACATTTGTAATATATTCCTGGATATAGGATGAAGATGTAGATGGACAATAATTCACTAAGCTACATCCTCCACCGCTGCTGTAAAGCATTATTGGATCATTTCCACACACAGGTGAATTGGATGATGCAACAGCAATTGGTAACGGATAAACACCAACATCAACACTGCCTATCATTTGATCCTCGCAACCACTTGATGTGTTATATGCAAAAACAGTATAAGCTCCAGCTATAGTTTGATTTCCAAAACTAATAGCAGCTCCTGTGCCACTAAAAGTAGCAATAGTAGTGATACCATTGATGATTAGGTTATAGTCAACTCCAAGTTCGGATCCCATGAGGCCAACATCAACACCTGCGCCGCCTGCGCAATAATTTCCTCCACCTGTAACAGTAAACTGAACTGGCATAGGATTAACAGTTATTGTCTGGGTAGCGCTACTTATACAACCGTTAAGATCGGTATAAGTATAAGTTAGGGTGTGTGTTCCAACTCCGGCAAGGAATGGGCTGAAGTCAGTTCCTAATGCAATACCAGTTCCGGTATAAACTCCTGCAGGTGTTGAAGGTAAACCTTGTGTTAGTGTGAATTGAGCATCAGATAAACATACATCTGCAAGTGGAGCAAAGTAAACCAAAGGTAATGGGTTTACTGTTATGTTCTGTGTAGCAAAGTTTGAACATCCTGTAGTGATATCAGTATATGTATATGTAAGAGTATGAACTCCAACTCCGGCAATAGAAGGATCAAAGCTTCCTCCACTAACTCCTGTACCTGAATATATACCACCTGAAGGAGTTCCTTCGGTAAGAATAAAGGCAGGAGCATCAACACAAAGATCTGCTAGTGTAGCAAAAGTTACCACAGGAGATGCAATAACTGTAACAATAACATCATCACTGTTTGTGCAACCGTTAGCATCAGTTATGGTAACGGTATATGTAGTTGTTATTGTTGGGCATACATCAATGGATTGTGTTATTACATTATTGCTCCATTGATAGAAAATACCTCCAGATGCTGTAAGAGTAGTACAGTCGCCTTCACAAATAGATACATCTGGCCCTGCATTAGCACTAGGGAGTGAATTGACAACTACAATAACTTCGTCACTGTCTGTACATCCATTGGCATTAGTAATGGTTACTGAATATGTTGTTGTTACAACAGGGCATACATATATTGCTGCACTTAATCCGCCGGTATTCCATATATAGGAGCCACCAACACCTGCGCCAAATGCTGTAAGGGTAACACAGTCACCATTGCAAATTGATGCGTCAGGTCCTGCATTAGCAAGAGGTAAAGGATTAACAGTAACAGTCACGTCATCAGTATTAATACATCCGTTTGCATCAGTTACAGTAACAAAATAAGTAGTTGTTATAACAGGACAAACATCTATAACAGCAGTGTTGGCACCGGTACTCCATATGTAAGCAGTACCACCTGTTGCAGTTAGTGTAGCGCAGTCACCGAAACAAATATCAACATCAGCACCTGCATTAGCTGGAGGAAGAGGATTAACAGTAACAGTAACATTGTCAATATCACTACAGCCATTAGCATCAGTAACAGTTACAGTAAATGTTGTTGTAACAGATGGGCAAACCACAATAACAGGGCCTGCGAAATTATTGCTCCACATATATGAAACCCCACCTGAAGCCATTAGAGTAACACAGTCGCCGTCGCAAACTGTGGCATCGGGGCCGGCATCTGCTATTGGTACAGGATTGACCGAAACAATAACCACATCGCTGTCAGTACATCCGTATATATCAGTTACAGTTACGCTGTAAGTTGTCGTCACTATTGGGCAAACATTGATAGAAACAGTTGAACTACCATCATTCCAGACGTAAGTGCCACCGGCACCTGCCCCTGAAGCCGTAAGGTTAGTGCAGTCACCATCACATATATCAACATTCGGACCAGCATCAGCTACGGGTATAGGTTGTACATTAACAATAACATCAGCAGTATTCACGCAGCCATTGGCATCGATTACCGTGACTGTATAAGTAGTTGTTACAACAGGACAAACATCTATAGATGCAGTAGTTTCACCTGTATTCCATAAATAAATTGTACCACCGCTTGCTGTGAGAGTACTACAGCTGCCGAAACAAATATCAACATCGGCACCTGCATTAGCCGGTGGAAGTGGATTAACAGTTATGGTAACATTATCAATATCACTACAGCCGTTAGCATCAGTAACAGTCACTGTATATGTTGTGGTAATAGATGGGCAAACTGTTATAACAGGACCTGCAAAATTATTGCTCCACAGGTATGAAACCCCGCCTGAAGCCATTAGAGTGGTGCAGTCACCGTCGCAAACTGTGGCATCGGGGCCTGCATCAGCTACTGGTACAGGATTGACCGAAACAATAACCACATCGCTGTCAGTACATCCGTATATATCAGTTACAGTTACGCTGTAAGTTGTTGTAACTATTGGGCAAACATTGATAGAAACAGTTGAACTACCATCATTCCAGACGTAAGTGCCACCGGCACCTGCACCTGAAGCCGTAAGGTTAGTGCAGTCACCATCACAAATATCAACATTCGGACCAGCGTCAGCTACGGGTATAGGTTGTACATTAACGGTAACATCAGCAGTATTCACGCAGCCATTGGCATCGGTTACCGTGACTGTATAAGTAGTTGTTACAACAGGACAAACATCTATAGATACAGTAGTTTCACCTGTATTCCATAAATAAATTGTACCACCGCTTGCTGTGAGAGTACTACAGCTACCGAAACAAATATCAACATCGGCACCTGCATTAGCTGGAGGCAGAGGATTAACAGTTACGATCACCTCATCACTGTCAGTACATCCGTTTATATCAGTAACAGTAACTGTATATGTTGTAGTAACAGCAGGACAAACATTCATAGTAGGTCCAAAATTATTATTACTCCAAATATATATAATTCCACCAGATGCGCTGAGTGCAGTGCATTCACCAAAACAAATCACATCATCAGGGCCTGCATCAGCAATCGGTATTGGATTAACTATTACAATGACCTCATCACTGTCAGTACAACCATTAACATCAGTTACTGTGACTGTGTATGTGGTAGAAACAGTGGGGCATGCAAGTAATGCTTGCTGGTTACTACCTGTGTTCCACAAGTAAGTATCACCACCGGTGGCTGTAACTATGGTGCATTCACCAATACAAACCTCAACATCCGGGCCCGCATTAGCCGTTGGTAAGGGCCATACAGTAACAATCACATCATCATCATCAGTGCAACCGTTAGCATCTGTTACTGTGACAGTATATGTAGTTGTAACAGCTGGACAAACATTTATTGCAGCGGTGTTATCACCTGTATTCCATACATAAGCAGTACCACCTGAAGCAGTCAGTATTGTGCAATCATTCAGGCAAATTGAATCATTCAGACCTGCATCAGCTATTGGTAATGGCCATACAGTTACGGTAATATCATCTGTATCACTACATCCATTAGCATCAGTAACGGTTACAGTGTATGTTGTTGTAACTGTAGGACAGACATCGATTGTATTCATAGCCATATTGTTATTCCACATATATGAAACACCTCCTGTAGCGGTAAGGGTTGTGCATTCGTTCAGACAAATTGAAACATCCGGGCCTGCATCAGGTATTGGCAAAGGCCAAACATTAACTGTAACGTCATCAGTCTGACTGCAACCGTTTACATCAGTTACTGTTACAATGTATGTTATAGAACCTGTTGGACAAACATTAATTGTAGCTGTACTCTCTCCATTATCCCATGAGTAAACTGTTCCACCGGTAGCAGTAAGATCAGAACAGTCTCCATAACAGATAGACACATCAGGGCCAGCATTGGCAGGTGGTAGAGGATTAACAGTGATTGGTTGAGTTGCAAAGTTTACACATGTATTTGCATCGGTATAAGTGTAAGTGATTATGTATGTTCCCACGCCTGCAACAGCAGGATCAAAATCTGTTCCTGCAACTCCAGTCCCGGAGTAAACTCCTCCAACAGGCAATCCACCTGTGAGTGTAAAGGCAGGTTCATCAATACATACATCTGCAAAAGGATCTAATGTTACTATTGGTAATGGATACACAATAACAGACTGTATTTCAAAATCAGTACATCCGTTAGGGTCTGTATATGTATAAGTGATATTGTGAGTACCTGGTCCGGCAACATCAGGATAGAACTCATTAAGAGCTGTTCCAGCTCCTGTGAAGTAGCCTCCTGCAGGAGTTCCGGTTAAGGTTGATGGAGAATCATCAACGCAGTACTCTGCATTTAATCCGGTAAAGCTAACAATTGGTAAAGGATTTACTACAATGCTTGTTGTTACTGTACTTGTACAGTTAAAAGCATTAGTGTATGCATAGAAAAGTGTGTGAGTGCCCACACCGGCAGTAGCGGGATCAAATATGTAATCACTTCCACTTAAGCTTACACCAGGTCCGTAGTAAACACCTCCGGTAGGAAATCCTATAGCAAGTATGAATGAAGGATCATCAACACATACATCTGCCAATGGTGCTACAATGTATGTCATAGTTGTATCATGTACAGTAATTGGTTGATATGCATGGTCTATACATCCATAAATATCAGTATAAGAATAAGTTATGGTATGAGTCCCTAATCCGGCAATTGATGCAGTAAAGTCTCCGGCACTAACACCCGGTCCGGAATAAATTCCGTTTAGTGGTAGTCCTCCTGTAAGTGGAAACACAGGTGTATTTATGCATACATCTGCAAGAGGATCCAATGTTACTATAGGTAATGGATGAACAATAACACTTTGAACTTCAAAATCAGTACATCCAAAAGAATTTGTATAAGTATAAGTTATGTCAAAAGTACCAACACCGGCTGTAGCAGGTAAAAATGTTGCTGTTCCGTCTCCATTATTTGTAATACCGGCTCCAATGAAACTTCCGCCAGGAGCATGATTGCCTGTTAAAGTAGCAGCTGCCCAATCAACACAATATTCAGGATCAAGGCCTGAAAAGTTTACAATAGGTACAACATTTACTATAACAGCTTTGATCTCGCTGTTAGTACAAGTGTTAGCATCAGTATAAGTATATGTTATTTCATAATTACCAGGTCCGGCGGCAACAGGATCAAATGTTGCAGTACCATCTCCATTATCAGTAAGTCCGCCAGTTCCGGTAAAAGTACCATCAGGGGCAAAATTTCCTGTTAGTAATACAGCTGCATCATTAGCACAGTAAGGACTGTTTAATCCTGCAAAATCAACAACAGGGAGTGGGTGAACGGTCAGGGTTAGAGTGCCGGTACCAGTACAACCAATAGCATCAGTGATTACTACAGTATAAATATAATCTCCAGGGGTTGGTGGTGTTGAAACTGGAGTTTGAGATGTAGGATCATCAAGATAGGCAACTGGAGTCCAGCTAAAAGTATATGGATCTGATCCGCCACTAGGTATGACTCCAAGTGTTGCAGATTCTCCGATGCAAATTTCGTCATCTGAAACAGTGGCAACAGGAATATTAACTGTTACCATAACATCATCAGAATTTGAGCAACCATTAGCATCTGTAACCGTAACTATATAAGTTGTTGTTGCAGGTGGTGTTGCAATAGGATTAAATATCGTAGGGTCATCCAGTGAACCAGCAGGATCCCACAAATAGGTATAAGGGGCAAAGCCACCACTTGCAATAACTGTCAACTGGCTTGAAGCACCTTCACATATAATGTCGTCCATGCCTGCATCAACTGCAGGAATGTCCAGAACAGTAACATATTGTTGATCGTAGTTACTACATCCGGTACTTGGATCAACATAAGTATAAGTAATGGAATGGTTCACTCCGGGGCCTGCAAATTCAGGGTCAAAGGTTCCTGTTCCATCGCCGTGGTCAATCATTCCTGCACCGCTAAAGGTTCCGTTCAATGGGCTACCTGTTAATAATTCTGAAGCACCGGTTGATGCACAGTAAGGGCCTGATAGACCGCTAAAACTTACTACAGGTAATGTAAGTACTTCAACACTCCGTGCATCGTAGTTCGTACATCCGAAAGGATCCACATAAGTATATGTTATTTGATGTGTTCCCAGAAAAGCAACTGCAGGATCAAAAGTTGCTGTGCCATCACCATTATCAAGCAGGGCAAAAGGTGCTGTTGTACATACGAATGAGCCAGATGGTGCATGGTTTCCAAACATTGTAACAATAGGAGCATTTATACAATATTCCGGGTCAAGGTTGATAATAGTTACAATCGGAGTAGGATGAATATTCATTGTTCCTTCACCAACTGCAGTGTTTGTAGTAGCATCCGTTATCGTTACAGTATAGGTTGTTGTAACTGTCGGGCTGACAGTAATTGCTTGTGTAATGCTACCTTCACTCCAGACATAGGTGTAAGGAGGGATACCTGCGAATGGGTTTGCTATGAGCGTACCTGAAAATCCTTCACAAGCTTCATCACTGGTAACATTTGCAATTAAAGCTGAAATAGTTACATTATCCAGAAAGAATTCAGGGCCACCGCCTGAGGTACCGATAAATTTAATTTGTATCATTTTCCCCAAAAAAGCAGATGGAATAGGAAGGGCAGCTTCAATGTATGTTCCGGGAGCATGTGCTGTTGCTCCGTCATTAGAATTAAGGCCGGGGCCACTCTGAAGCCAGAGTGATGTCCATGTGCCGCTTCCCACTTCAGTAATAAGAACTTCAAGTTGATCATTGGGCCATGGTGTCATATAAAGGTGTGACCATTTAAATGTCAGATTGAAATCCAGAGTTTGCTGGGTGAGATCAATATTTTGTGTGGTTAATTCTGCAAAGCCACCTGGGGTCCATGACCAGAAGTCACATGTTGCAGCAGTTGAGCCATAACTTTCCCATGAATATCCACCGCCTGTCAGATTCCATCCTGTTGGAGGCCAGAATAAGAATTCTTCTGTCCAGGGGAAGCTTGTTACTGTTGGATCAGGTTCAGTTGTAAACGACCATGTAGCACACCCAATTGCATCACCATTACTGTTGTAAGAGATTACGCTCCAGTAATACAGAGTGCTGTAACTGAATGGTGTAGGTGGTGTGTAGTTGAGCCCGGGACCTACATCAGTACCATTTGCAATGTTAGATGGAGGGAAATCAGTTCCCAGATATACTTTATATCCTGTGGCAAGGGGAGCCCCTGTCCAACTTAAGTTGGTGTGAATATAAACATTTGAAGTACTATTGGCAGGCGTATTAAGTGTGGCACAGATTGGTAACCCATAAACCATAACGTCGTCAAGGCAAATTCCGTAATCATAACCACCAAGTCCACTTTGTCCAACAAATGCAACATAAACAGTTTGCCCAACATATGCTGCTAACGAAACTTTTAATTGAATGTAACTGGTATTTGTTGCAGCTGTAATTTGGTGAACAATATCAACGAATGAGTTAGGATCGGTTGATACCATGATATCCATATCCTGGGGATGGTTGACCGATTCAGCCTTATACCAAAAGCTTAAATCAAATGAAGTTGTAACATTGATTGCAGGTGTTATAAGGTAGGACCCAATACCGTTACTATATGCCCATCCACTGCCTGTATGTGGATTGCCCCATGTATTTTGAACCCAATATCCGGCGCCTGACTCAGTCCATCCGGATGGTGGAACTATGCCTGATTCGAAACCTTCCACAAGAGTAACTTGAGTAAAAGATGTGCCTGCAGAAATTATTAAAAATGCAACTAATATAATTGCCTTACTCTTAATGAAATCTAAAGATTGTAAGATTGTTTTCATAAGCTGTGTATTTGATTTTATGAATTTATTTGTTTCTTTTTGATTATTGTAATTTGTTTGCATGAAATATTGAATAATTTTTAACTTAATTGTATTAATGATTAGTAGAAATTACATTCGAATTTAATTAACAAAAGTAAGACATATTATTCTTTTTACAAAAGGAAAAGGAAAAAACTTATTAAATAATTTTTAGGGTTAATAACGGATTTTTTGGAATTAGCATGTTTATACAAAGATAATTAATATGTATATTTCTGATATCTTGAATCATGGAAAACCTCATGAATGAGATTTATAATTAATAGACAGTATTTTATTCTGAAATGGTGTATAATTATTGCAGTTTTTTTTTCTGTATCAGAAAGTAATTTTTCTAATTATGAAAGTATCATTAAAAGTAAAACCAAAATTTAGTAATTTTGCAGGCATTATAAATTTTGAAGGAAATGTTTGAAAGTTTAAGCGAAAAATTAGAGAGATCTTTTAAAATATTGAAAGGGCATGGCTACATTACTGAGATTAATGTAGCAGAAACATTAAAAGATATCAGAAAAGCTCTTTTAGATGCTGATGTTAGTTATAAGACAGCTAAGAGTTTTACTGAGAAAGTGAAGGAAAAGGCACTAGGCCAGAATGTGCTCACTTCGGTTTCACCCGGTCAGTTAATGATTAAAATTGTTCGGGATGAACTTGCCAGCCTGATGGGTGGTGAGCAACATGAAATAAATCTGAAAGCAACACCTGCAATTGTGTTGATTGCCGGTTTGCAGGGCTCTGGTAAAACTACATTTTCAGCAAAACTTGCTAACTACTTAAAAACAAAAAAAGGCAAAAGACCATTATTGGTTGCAGGTGATGTATACCGGCCTGCAGCAATCGAGCAGTTGAAAGTACTTGGTGAACAAATAGGTGTTGAAGTTTATACGGAAGAGAACAACAAAGAACCGGTGAAAATTGCCAAAAGATCCATTGCCCACGCAAAGGAAAATGATTATAATATTGTAATTATTGATACTGCCGGACGACTGGCTGTTGATGAAAAAATGATGAACGAAATATCATCAATTAAACAGATGGTCAATCCGCATGAAATTCTTTTTGTAGTTGATTCTATGACTGGTCAGGATGCTGTCAACACTGCTAAAGCTTTCAATGATGAGCTGAACTTTGATGGTGTTGTTCTAACTAAGCTGGATGGGGATACACGTGGCGGTGCAGCACTGACTATCAAATCAGTTGTTGATAAACCGATTAAATTTGTTGGTATTGGTGAAAAGATTGAGGCCATTGATGTGTTTTATCCTGATCGGATGGCTGACAGAATACTTGGTATGGGGGATATTGTGTCGCTCGTTGAGAGGGCACAAGAACAGTTTGATGATGTTGAGGCAAAAAAATTACAAAGAAAGATCGCTAAAAATCAGTTTGATTTTAATGACTTCCTTTCTCAGATTAAGCAAATAAAGAAAATGGGTAATGTAAAGGATCTTGTTGGAATGATCCCGGGTATGGGTAAAATGATGAAGAATATTGATGTCGATGATGATGCTTTTAAAGGTATTGAATCTATAATTTATTCTATGACACCTGCTGAACGTACAAGTCCTGTAATCATGAATGGCAGTCGAAGAAAACGAATTGCACTTGGAAGTGGAACATCTATTCAGGAGGTTAATCAACTTATTAAACAATTTACAGATACAAAAAAAATGATGAAAATGATGTCGGGAGGAGGAGGGAAAAATATGGCATCTATGATGAAAAATATGTCAGGACAAAAAGGCCCGCGCAGAAGATAACCTCCATGCTCTCTGCTCTATGACCTGTGCTTTTTTTATAATAAATGAACTTAATGGACAGACAATAAATAGTATACACTAACAGGAGAATTGTAAATGATATTAATTGACGGTAAAGCCACATCTATTAAAATTAAAGAAGAAATTGCCAATGAAGTTAGCCAGATATTGAAGAATGATGATGATCCCCCTCACCTTGCTGCAATTCTTGTAGGAGATGATCCTGCAAGTCAAACCTATGTTGGTGCTAAAGAAAAAGCTTGTAAAGAGGTTGGAATAACTTCTTCATTATACAGATATCCGGAAACAGTTTCTGAAAAAGAATTGCTTAAAGCTATAGAATTCATAAATAGAGACCCTGAAATTAATGGCTTGATTGTCCAGTTACCACTTCCAAAACATATATCTGTTGATAAGGTGATACAGAGCGTAGATCCGGCAAAAGATGTTGATGGGTTTCATCCGGTTAACGTAGGGAAAATGGTTCAGGGCATTCCGGCTTACCTCCCTGCTACACCTTATGGCATTCTCCAACTTCTGGAAAGATATAAGATAGAAACAGAAGGAAAAAAATGTGTAGTCCTTGGCAGAAGTAATATTGTTGGTACACCTGTCAGTATACTTTTGAGTAGAAAAGCATCTCCTGGGAATTGTACGGTAACAATTTGTCATAGTAAAACTAAAAATATCAAACAAATCTGCGCTGAAGCAGATATTTTGATAGCTGCAATAGGAATTCCTGAATTCGTTACAGCTGATATGGTTAAAAAAGGTGCTGTTGTTATTGATGTTGGAATACATAGAGTGAAATCTACTGAAACTAAATCCGGATTTAGACTTAAAGGTGATGTGAAATTTGATGAGGTCTCTGTAAAATGTAGTTATATTTCTCCTGTGCCCAAAGGAGTAGGCCCTATGACTATTGTTTCTTTATTGAAAAATACACTAATGGCGGCAAAAGGGGAAGTGTATCCACTATAAATCTGTTTGAGCAGCCAGAGTCCTCACTAAAAGCGGAAAATAATGTCGACCTCCCACCTGATTTTAATATATCTGGTATGCATTTTGATACATTAACAATGTTAAAGAAAAAAAACAGTTTTGAAAGCAGAGTATAGTGATCAACTGGAGAAAGGACTTGTGTTACCTGTGATGGAAGAGTTTTATTCTATTCAGGGTGAAGGCTTTCATACGGGAAAAGCAGCCTATTTTATTCGTATTGGCGGATGCGATGTTGGATGCTCCTGGTGTGACGTTAAAGAATCATGGAATGCAGAGGCTTTTCCGCCATCCGATGTTCACAAACTTCTTCAGGGTGCAATTCAATCAAAAGCAAGATCTGTTGTTGTAACAGGGGGAGAACCTCTTGCTTATAATCTGGATTATTTATGTAATATGCTGAGAAAAGAGAATTTTACACTTTATCTCGAAACATCCGGATCAGAGCCTCTTAGCGGAGATTGGGACTGGATATGCCTTTCGCCTAAAAAGAATAGTCCGCCACGGAAAAAGATCTATAAAAAAGCAAATGAATTAAAAATTATTATTGGTGATAAGTCAGATTTGTTGTGGGCAGAGAAAAATGCTGAATTAGTTGATAAAGATTGTATGTTATATCTTCAGCCGGAATGGAGTAAAAGGAAAGAAGTAATACCTGGCATAGTAGATTATATATTGGAAAACCCCAAATGGCAGATTTCGATCCAAACTCATAAATATTTAAAAATACCCTAATTCTATTTTATTTATCCTGAAATCCGAAGCAAATTGTTCAGATGAAAACTTCGATATATATAATTTCTTTTTTTCTGTTATTGCAAGTATTCTCTTATACTGCATCTGCACAACAGTATACCAAAGAATTGTCAACAACATCAAAAAAAGCAACTAAAGCTTATGAGCAGGGACGCATGTATATTAGTGTTCGTGATTATGTAATGGCTGAAGAGGAGATGTTAAAGGCGATAAGATATGATCCTGAATTTATTGAGGCTTACCTGATACTTGGAGATATCTATTCTGATCTTGGTAGAATTTATGATGCTATTACCACCTACAATAAGGCAATCAGTATTAATCCGGGGTTTTTTCCGGATATGCTTTATATAACAGCAGTTAAGGAAATGACTGTTGGGAAATACCAGGATGCTAAAACACATTTATTGAAATATCTTCAGTTTCCTGAGAGTACAGCAAAAATAAAGAGTATTAATAAGCTTCTTGGTAATTGTGATTTTGCAGTTGATGCAATGCAGAATCCGGTATCTTTCAAAGCAGTAAATCTCGGTCAGGAAGTGAACAGCATTTACCCGGAATATTTCCCATGTTTAACTGTTGATGATAAGACATTGCTTTTTACAAGGAAAATCGTAGACTCAGAAACAAAACGAGTACATGAAGATTTTTATACCAGCGTACTTAGTTATGGGAAATGGACAAAAAGCAGAAATGTTGGACCTCCAATAAATACATTGTTTAATGAAGGTGCTCCAACCTTATCACCTAATGGACGAATATTAATTTTTACAGCTTGTGAATATTTTGGTGATTATGGGCCTGACAGAAATGGTAAAGGTAGTTGTGACCTGTTTTTTACACAAAAGATAGGAGATGAATGGACACCGCCAAGAAATATGGGGATACCAATTAATACATCAAACTGGGAGACTCAACCATCATATTCATCAGATGGAAAAACCTTGTATTTTGTTCGTGGACATCGTGGAAGAGCTAAGGAAAAAGGCCAGGATATTTGGGTGACAGAAGTAGGGAAGGACGGATACTGGATAGAGCCAGTAAAACTAAGCGATAAGATAAATACTCCCGGCACGGAAGAATCAGTATATATTCATCCTGATGGGCAAACTCTCTATTTTTCCTCCGACGGTCATCCCGGAATGGGAGGCCTTGATCTTTTTGTTGCTAGAAAAAATGAAAATGGGGATTGGGAAAAGCCGATGAATTTAGGATACCCAATCAATACCTGGAATGATGAAAACTCATTGCTGGTCTCAGGTGATGGTAAGCTTGCATATTTTGCATCTAACAGAGTAGGAGGTTTTGGGGACCTTGACCTTTATTATTTTGAACTGGAAGAAAAGTTTCGCCCGCAACCCCTTACATATATGAAAGGTAAGGTCTTTGATAAAAACACAAAAATTCCACTCTCAGCAAAATTTGAACTTATTGACCTGAAAACTGGAAATGTAATTATTGAATCCACATCTGACAGGGTTAAAGGAGAGTTCCTTATTTCTATTCCAACTAATAGGAATTATGCGCTAAATGTTTCCAGGGATGGATATTTGTTTTATTCTGAAAATTTCACACTTGAGGGAGAACATAGTGATCTCGACCCATATCTAAAAAATGTTCCTTTACAGCGAATAAATGTCGGAGAGAAAGTAATCTTGAAAAATATTTTCTTTGAAACAGCTAAGTATGACCTGAAAAATGAATCCAGAATAGAATTGAATAAACTCACCGGACTTCTCCTAAAGAATCCAAAGATGAAAATCGAGATCGGCGGACATACTGATAATGTCGGTGGTAAAGATTATAACCAGACTTTGTCAGATAACAGGGCAAAAGCCGTTTATGATTACCTGATTGAGCATAACATTGACCCGAGTAGGTTAACATATAAAGGATATGGCCTGAATGTTCCTGTTGATACAAATGATACTCCTGAAGGACGTGCTAATAATCGCCGAACTGAATTTAAGGTTACAGGAAGTTAGATGAGCAGCAGTGGAAGTTGCAGTTGCAGTCAGTCATTAACAATCATTAATAATTAACAATTATTCCGCATTCATCATTGCCGAATAACTTCCGTTGAAATTCCCTAAAACTCTTTCTGTGATATTAAATTCTGCAGTATTTATCACTGTTGGAGTACATGGGCCTATAAAAGCTTCAAATATTGCACCATATTGCGCATTAAAACCTGGTAATAAACGAATATAGCTTCCTGCTTTATAGGTAACGGAAGTGTTGTTATAGCTTGAGGGATATACGGTCCATTCAGAATGAATACTGTTAGAGGCTGCCCAATATTGTGTGGTTGATGTTGGATAAATAGCAATAGATGAAAGCCAGATATTATCATAACAATCACCATACAAATTAGTTTTCCATATTCCTCTGCCATAGGTTCCGGCAATAAGTCTGTTGGATGTATAATTTATTTCCATTTCATTAACTATAACATTGGGCAGGCCTTGGAAAAATGGAACCCAGTCCGACATAGTATTATCCCTGTAAAAAACACCAACATCAGTACCAACGTATACTCCATCATTTGCTGTATTATCACATACTATACAATTCACCGGTATATTTGGCAAGGACCCTGACCAGTTTGACCAGTTTGTTCCGGCGTCTGTGGATTTGTATACTTTTGTTCCATTCGTATATCCTGAAAAGGAAACATAGACTCTGGGTGAATAAGTTGGGTCAATGGCAATATATGTGTAATCCGGTGATATTGGCAAGCCGGCAGTTACATTGTTCCAGGTAGAACCGCTATTGTTTGTCATATATACCCTATTTGCTGTTATTCCATATATTCGGGAAGTATTATTTATTCCATGAGCTATCTCAATAAATTTATCACCAGCATTTCCAGTTCCCATTGCGTTCCAGGAAGTCCCGCTATTTGTTGTTTTCCATATATCAAGATGTCCCAGGAAAAGTGTAGCTGGGTTTGTTGGGTGCATAGTCCAACCAACATCCCAGATACTGCCAAGTACTGCTGCAGGTGTTATACTTGTGAATGATGAGCCGTTATTTGTTGATCTGAAAAGTTCACTATGAGTGGATTGATAGATTTTATTTACATTAGTATAATCAATTAAAGCTGAAAAGCCATCAGCGCCAACATCATGTCTGAAAGTGGTGCCATCCAATGTATTTCCCCCATTATCCTGAGTTCCACCTACAACCTTATTGATGTCCTGAGGTGTTGTGCCTATTCTGTAAAATTGTGTTATGACCAGTCCATTAGAATAATCGTACCAGTTTGCCCCACCATTTGTTGTTCGGTAAATTCCCCCGTCACTTCCACAGTAAAGTCTACTGGTAGATATCGGGTTATATTCTAGTGCATGAATATCGGCATGTGTATACTGATAAGATGTATTATCTTCTCTCCAATAAGAAGTTATTGTCCAGTTTGCTCCATAATCAGTCGATTTCCAGCAATTTATACCCCCAATATGTATTTCGCTAATATCGGTAGGAGAAACAGCAATGGCGAGATCCCATGTGTATTGACCTTTATTATCATTGCCGTCGGTAGCATAACCAAGAATATTTGGGCTACTGGATTTGAGAAAAAAGGACACTCCACTGGTATAAGACCGGTAAAGGCCTTTAAAAGCTGACTGAGTGTTGTTATTGTGTGATCTGCCATATAGTAAATATACATAATTGGCATTAGCAGGAGAAACTCCGATAGCTATTCTGTATGTACCACTTGTAGGGAGTCCGCTTGCTGTAGCACTCCAGGTATCCCCGCTATTAGATGATTTGTAAAAATCATATTTATCAGCGGCATACATGGTTGTTGGATCACCAGGCTTGAATTCAATATCATAAAACCAGCCTGTTTTTACTTTAGTATAAGTCTGCCATCCATTGGTGGTTTTGTATATTCCAGCATTTGCAACAACATATTGTATGTCTGAATTTGTTGGGTGCTGTAAGAGCTTATATCCACCAACGAAATTTGTTACATTCCAGGTAAGTGCTGTTGGCTGCCATGTAACACCGCCGTTTGTGGTTTTTAAAACCCCTATAGAGAGGGTTTGTTGGCCGTCACCATCTCCTGTGAGAATGTATATAGTATTTGGATTTGTATGGTGTACGGCAATACCTGACACTCCAATTATTGGTAATCCATCCGTTAATGATTCCCATGGATTGCTTCCGTCTTTTTTCCAAAGCCCTCCGGCAGGTGTCCCAACATAATAAATTCCTGAACTCGATGGATGGAAAGCAATGCAATTTACTCTTCCAATACCTCCATTCCATCCCCAGCCAAGCACATGATCGCTTGGTCCCATCGAGGTCCAGATTCCGGGATCATAATTTGGTGGTAAAGATTTAGAATTAAAATTTGCTACATAGTTTTCATATTCCTGGGTGTTTTTTGCAGCTATGTTAAACATCTTTCCTGATGGGCTAAACCTGGGTTCTGAAAAATGTTCCAAACGTTTAAATTGTTTATAGCCTGTTCCCCGGCCCTTATCTTTTCCCTGAAAATAATTATTGAATTCTGATTGAACATCATAGAAATTATTTACACCGGGATCGTTCATCATCTGAACGTATTTCGGATCCTCTGACAATTGTTTTTGCCCTTTAAGTGGCACGGCACTGAATAATATCAGAATGCTTATTATATATATTAGTATTTGTTTCATGACATTTAAGTTAATTGTTAATTATAAATGATTAATTGTTAATACTTTTTAACTTATTTGTCTTTTAAACCTTTGTTTTCTTTTTCCAGTTTTTCAACTTTTTCATTTAGTTCTTTAGTGTAATTATTTAGCTCTATGATGTATAAGGTGAGTTCTTCAACTTTTTGAGTTAAGGTTTGTGTAATATCACCCACCATGATTCCATTTTCTTCAATACTGTTTGCTGAAGGTAAGCCGGGAAGGTGTTTGTTTTTCTTGATGCTTTTCTCTAGTTCTTCGAGAGACATAAGCTGATATTCGTTATTAAATACATAATCCGGCCAGCTACCGGATAATTCAACTCTGAGTTCTTCGCACATGATTTTTCCGTTCACCGATACTTTATATCCTGTAGCTCCCATAGTGGAACCAACTCTAAGATCACCACCTACATAGGTGTCGCCGGTAGGGAAATATCCGGCCCATCCATCATAAGCATAACCGTATACGGCATATCGGTTTCCTGTTCCTCCGGATGAGACAGCTGCACGAATTCCATATGTATTTCCGGTGCTGTTATTACTGTTAACATAGAAATAGCCTCCATATGATGGAGAACCATCTGTTGTATTAGCATATACATAATTGTAGTGGCCGTATCTGGTCCCGGTTCCATCGGCACTTATAGTTGTATATAAGCCATACTTGGAACTGGTGCCACTATATGTATTAGAAATAAATAAGCCTCTTGTTTGTGAATCTGTGGAGATATGTAATGGGTAATATGGGTTGTCTGTCCCAATCCCTACGTTACCCTCAAAGTAATTCTCTCCTCCTTCGAAGTATCCTGCATAACCATTTGGACTGCTGGTTCTGGCGAATACACCATAATTAACACCGGAGTTGTGAGTGGCCCATCCGAAGACTCCTTTGCCCTCAGCAGCAGCTGTTTCTCCTCTAGTACCCATACCTTTTCCAGTTGTTGCTACACAAAAACCCATAACACCTGCACCCTGATTAATGCTGCCTGTACTATGAATCTTGCCATACACCCCCCACAATTGTTGTCCTGTCCCGGTGGATATATTATCACCATATATTGCTCTAGACCCGGTTGAACCTGTATTTATAACTGCATGTAATGGATAAGATGGATCTGTTGTACCCATGCCAACATTTCCTTGAAAGTAATTTTCTCCACCTACAAAGTATCCTGCATAACCATTTGAGCTATTAGTTATGCTGTATACACCATAATTAACACCAGAGTAATTAGTTGCCCAGCCATAGACTCCGATACCGGTAGCAGATGATGTTTCACCTCTTACACCTGCACTGTTCCCTGTTGAACCACTACCAACACCCCAGACTCCAGCGCCAGGATTGTTAGTGTTAGTACTGCTTACACGACCTTTTATACCCCACATTTGTTGATTGGTACTTGTGGATGAATTTGCTGCATAAATCGGTCCTGAAAAACCTGCACCTGTATTTAAATATATATGTAAAGGGTAGCCGGGACTGGTTGTTCCTATACCTATATTGCCACCATTGTTAAATATATTTGTGCTTGCTAACCAACTGCTACCATTATGATATAAGGTTTTCCCGGCGGAACCGACAGGTAACTCGGTTGCGATGTTAACACTACCACCACCGGGTGAGAGCGATAATTGGCTTCCGAGAATAGATAAGCTTTGCAACTCATTAGCCGGATTATTATCAGCATCATCAACCTCATCAGTCACTGACAATCCCCCTTTAGATAAGACGATATCGCTGCCGCTTTTTGAAAGAGTCTGAATCTCATTTAGAGGATCAGCATCTGCATCATCCACATTTGCAGTGTTCTCGGAAAATAATGAATATGGAACAGAAAGCAATTGAGATGTTCCCATTAAAGCATATGCATTACCTCCGGCCGGATCCATTTCTGTTTTAATAAAGAAAAGATTATTTCCCCAGTCAATTGAAGAAAAATCACCTATGCCTGTACCATTTCCTATTGCTATATTTACCAGGCCAAAGTGATTGGTGTGAGCTGTATGTGTTTCAATATATACAGGTGTACCACTCACACTATCTTGTAGTATGCTTATTCGGATTGATACATTCTGGTCCGAAATAATGTTACCAAGATTGTCTCTGGCAATTGCCTGGTATTTAAATGCCTGTGGTGTTTGAGCTGTTAAACTACAGAATACAAAAAGCAAGATGGCTAAAGTTTGGTAGATTTTTTTCATGATTAAAAGGTTTTAGATTTGACATTGAATAAAATTCATTGGAATGGAGGATAGGATTTGAATAAAATAATTAATATGAATATTTTTGAACAATAATCATAATATAGAGTTTTTTGATACAGATTTAATCTCCGGATATATATTCTCAAAGATAGTATAAGAAATCGCTAAAGTCAATTAATTAGCAAGCAAATTCACACATGAGGGAGGTTACATCCATACTAAAATACTTGCGCACTTAGATCGAAGGGGAATCGATATGTAGTGAACAGTCCACAGTAGGCAGTCTTCAGTCGACAGTCACATTGAAATTCGGAATTTGAAACCTGGAACCCTAATGATGTGCGAAGCATCATTAACCATTAACAATTATTCCGTAATCAATCCTGAAGGAAAGTTTTCGCTGAAATGTCCTGAAACCCTTTCTCTGATATCAAAATCTGCAGCATTTACAACTGTTGGAGTACAGGGGCCTATAAGAGCTTCAAATTTTGCGCCATACTGTGTGTTAAATCCCGGGTTTAACTGAACATAGTTTCCTGCCTTATAGGTAACAGAAGTGTTGTTATAGCTCGTGTATACTGTTCTTGTGGATGTAATATAGTTTGAAGCAGCATAATATTGTGTGCTTGATGTTGAAGGATTATTAGTATTAGTTAGGATACAAGCAGGATTACAATTACCATACAACTTAGTTTGCCATATCCCTCTACCAAAGGTTCCGGCAATTAGTTTATTGGAAGTATAATTTATCTCCATTTCATTAACTATAACATTTGGTAACAGGTTAAAGAAAGGTGCCCAATCGCTCATAGTATTATCTCTGTAATAAACTCCTACATCTGTGCCAATATATACACCATCATTAGCAGTATTATCACATACTATGCAATTTACAGGTATATTTGGTAAAGTTCCTGACCAGTTTGTCCAGGTAGTTCCGGAGTTTGATGATTTGTATACTTTTCTGCCACTTGTATATCCGGAGAAGGACATATAGACCCTGGGTGAATATGTCGGATCAATGGCAACATAAGAGTAATTTGGTGATGTTGGCAGGCCGGCAGTAATATTTGTCCATGAATTACCGCTATTATTAGTCATGTATACTCTATTTGCGGTTACCCCATATATTCTGGCAGTATTGTTTACTCCGTGAGCGATTTCAATAAACTTATCAGAAGGGTTTCCGGTTCCCAATGCAGTCCACGAACTACCGCTATTAGTTGTTTTCCAGATATCTGTATGCCCCAGGAAAAGTGTAGTGGGAGATGTAGGGTGCATTGTCCAGCCAACATCCCATATATCAGCATCTACAATTGAAGGTGTGATATCTGTGAATGATGAGCCATTGTTTGTTGATTTATATAGAGTACCATATGTTGATTCATATAAAATATTGGTATTAGTATAATCTATCATTGATGCAAAACCATCAGCGCCAATATCATGAGTAAAAATACTGCCATTAAGTGTATTTCCTCCATTATCCTGAGTTCCACCGACTACCTTATAAATATCCTGTGGTGTAGTTCCTATCCTGTAGAATTGTGTTATTACCAGTCCGGCTGAATAATCATACCAATTTGCACCATTATTTGTTGATCTGTATATTCCCCCGTCACTTCCGCAGTAAAGTCTATTGGTAAATAATGGGCTATATTCGAGTGCATGAATATCGGCATGAGTATATTCATAAGATGTATTATTTTCTTTCCAGTATGAAGTAATTGTCCATGATGTTCCGTGATCAGTGGATTTCCAACAATTGATGCCACCAATATGTATTTCACCAACATCAATAGGAGAAACAGCAATTGCGAGATCCCATGTGTATTGACCTTTATTATCATTACCGTCGGTAGCATAACCAAGAATATTTGGGCTATTGGATTTAAGAGTAAAATTTGCACCACTATTATTTGATCTGTAAAGACCTTTAAAAGCTGATTGAGTGTTGTTATTGTGTGATCTGCCATATAGTAAATAAACGTAATTGGAATTAGCAGGAGAAACTCCAATAGCAATTCTGTATGTACCACTGACAGGCAGTCCGATTGCTGAAGAACTCCAGGTATCTCCACTATTAGTTGACTTGTAAAAATCATATTTATCAGCGGCATACATCGTTGTTGGATCACCCGGTTTGAATTCAATATCATAAAACCAGCCTGTTTTTACTTTTGTATATGTCTGCCATCCATCGGTGGTTTTGTATATTCCGGTATTTGCAACAACATATTGTATATCTGAATTTGTTGGGTGTTGTAAGAGCTTATATCCTCCAACGAAATTTGTCACATTCCAGTTAAGAGCTGTTGGCTGCCACGTAACACCACCGTTTGTAGTTTTTAAAACCCCTATAGAGAGGGTGTGTTGGCCGTCACCATCTCCTGTGAGAATGTATATAGTATTTGGATTTGTATGGTGCACGGCAATACCTGACACTCCAATAATTGGTAATCCATCAGTTAATGATTCCCATGGATTGCTTCCGTTTTTTTTCCACAGTCCGCCTGCAGGAGTACCAACATAATAAATTGCTGATGACAAGGGGTGAAAAGCAATGCAGTTTACCCTTCCGATACCTCCGTTCCATCCCCAGCCCAGAACATGATCATCAGGTCCCATTGAATGCCAGTATCCGGGGTCATAATTTGCAGGTAAAGATTTAGAGTCAAAATTTGCAACATAGTTTTCATATTCCATCGTGGTTTTTGCAGCTATATTAAACATCTTTCCTGAAGGGCTAAACCTTGGTTCTGTAAAATGTTCCCAACGTTTGAATTGCTTGTATCCTGTCCCTCTGCCTTTATTCTTAGCCTGAAAGTAATTATTGAATTCCGCCTGTATATCATAAAAGTTTGTAACATTAGGATCTTGCATCATCTGAACATACTTGGGATCCTGCGATTGTTGTTTTTGAGCTTTAAGGGGCAAGGCTAAAAACAAAAGCGGTAAAAATATTATATAGATAATTATTTGCTTCATGACTTTTAAGTTAATTGTTATTAATGGTTAATTATTAATGTGTATTAACTTATTTATCAACTAAGCGTTTGTTTTCTTTTTCCAGCCTTTCGACTTTTTTATTTAGCTCTTTAGTATAATTATCTAGCTCTTTAGTGTAATTATTAAGCTCTATAATGTATAAGGTAAGCTCTTCAACTTTTTTGGTGAGGATCTGTGTCATGTCGCCCACCATAATTCCATTTTCTTTTACGCTATTTGCTGAGGGTAAACCCGGGAGGTGTTTGTTTTTTCTGATGTTTTTTTCGAGCTCTTTAAGAGGCATAAGTTGATATTCATTATCAAACACATAATCCGGCCAGCTTCCGGATAATTCAACTTTAAGTTCTTCGCACATAATTTTTCCATCAACTGAAACCTTATATCCGGTAGCACCACCGGTAGAGCCAACACGCAGATCTCCACCAACATATGTATTTCCATAAGGAAAATATGCTGCCCAGCGGTTACCTGTACCAGCAGTTGAAACTGAGGCATATATTCCATATGTATTTCCCGGACTATTATTGCTATTTACATAAAAGTAACCTCCATAAGAAGGAGAAGCATCTGTGGAATTAGCGTATATATAATTGTAATTACCGTATCTGGTTCCTGTACCTTCAGAGTTAATATTCGTGTAAAGGCCATATTTACTACTAGTGCCATCGTAATCATTATCAATATATATACCTCGTGTCTTTGAATCTGTAAAAATATGTAATGGATAGGAGGGATTTGTTGTACCCATGCCAACATTACCTTCAAAGTAGTTTTCCCCTCCTTCAAAATACCCTGCATAACCGGAATTGCTGGATGTTTTGCCGCGTATTGCATAGTTAACACCTGTAGTTGCCTGGGCTCTACCATACACAGCTGCATTGGCAGTATAAGTATCTGCTAATAGACCCGCACCTGATCCTAAATTTTCGGCAAATATTGCTGGATTAGTTAATGATGGATCAGAATGTTTACCATAAATTCCAATCCCTCTTGTTGATACTCCCCGTACAGCATCTCCAGAACCATATTCGGAGTATGCATAAATAGCTGTTCCGCTTGGATCAACTACGTGAAGTTGATAAGAAGGATTTGTTGTCCCCATGCCAACATTACCCTCAAAGTAGTTTTCCCCACCTTTGAAGTAACCTGCATAACCATTTGGGCTATTTGTTTGAGCGAATAAACCATAATTAAGGCCGGAGGAATATGTTGCCCAGGCGAAGACTCCCCTGCCGGTTGAAGATGCTGTTTCACCTCTAACACCCGCACCGGATCCTGTTGTTGAAGCTGAATAACCAACAACTCCTGAACCTGCATTTAAGCTAGCATTACTATGTATTTCACCTTTCACACCCCACATTTGTTGACCAGTTCCGGTGGATTCATTAATACCATAAATTGGCCCATGATGACCTGTACCTGTATTGGTAGCTACATGTAAGGGGTAGGAGGGGTTTGTCGTTCCCATGCCAACATTACCTTCAAAGTAATTCTCCCCGCCCAGGAAATAGCTTGCATAACCATTTGGACTATTAGTTCGACCGTATACACCATAATTGATGCCGGAGTAGTTATATGCCCAGCCAAAGACTCCCTTGCCGGTTTCAGAAGCTGACTCACCTCTAACACCCGCACCGGATCCTGCTGTTGAAGCTGAATAACCAATAACTCCTGCACCTGCATTTCCAGTGCCGGTACTATGTATTACACCTTGTACACCCCACATTTGCTGCCCGGTTCCGGTGGATTCGTTAACTCCATAAATTGCAATGGACTGACTTGCTCCTGTATTTATAACTGCATGCAATGGGTAAGAAGGATTTGTTGTTCCCATGCCAACATTACCTTCAAAGTAATTCTTCCCGCCTTCGAAGTACCCTGCATAGCCGGAAGGGCTGCTTGTTACACCTCGTATTGCATAGTTAACACCTGTTGTTGCCTTGGCTCTACCATACACAGCTGCATTGGCAGTATAAGCATCTGCTAATAGACCTGCACCTGATCCTAAATTTTTGGCAAATATTGCTGAATTAGTTAATGATGGATCAGAATGTTCACCATAAATTCCAACCCCTTTTGTTGATATTCCCCGTACAGCATATCCAGCAACATATTCTGAGTGTGCATAAATAGCTGTCCCACCTGCATTAACCACATGAAATTTGTATAATGGGTTTGTTGTGCCTATTCCAACATTTACACCGTTGTTAAATATGTTTGTGCTTGCCAGCCAGTTAATGCCATTATGATATAAAGTTTTACCTGCAGAACCGGTAGGCAATTCGGTAGGAAGATTCACAGTATTACCATTTGTAATAGATAAGTTATTACCACTAACTGATAAAGTTTGCAATTCGTTTGTAGGACTGATGTCAGCATCATTTACTGCATCAGTAAAGGAACCACCGCTGTTTGACAAGGTAACTGTACTGCCGGTTTTTGAGATTGTTTGGAGCTCATTGGTTGGATTACTATCAGCATCGTTTACGGCATCAGTAAATGAACCACCACCATCTGATAAAGTTACAGTGCTACCTGATTTTGATATTGTTTGTAATTCATTTGTTGCATTATTGTCATTGTCAGCTATACTAACAGTACCACCTCCATCTGATAATGTTACATTAGTTCCTGATTTGCTAAGTGTTTGTAACTCGTTAGCAGAATTATTATCAGCATCATCAACGTCATCATTAACAGCTCCGCCGCCATCGGATAATTCAATTGTACTTCCTGCCTTTGAGAGTGTCTGTATCTCGTTGGATGGATCAGCATCAGCATCATCAACATATGCAGTATTTTCAGAGTATAATGAATATGGTACAGAAAGTAATTGGGAAGTTCCCATCAAAGCATAAGAGGTACCTCCTGCAGGATCCATCTCCGTCTTAATAAAAAAGGTATTACTACCCCAGTTTATTGAAGGAAAACTACCAGAAACCACAGTTCCATTTCCAATTTCAATGTTCAGTAAACCTAATAAATTAGTATGAACTACATGTGTTTCACTGTAAACATTAGTTCCACTTGCACTTCCTTCCAGGATACTTATTCGAAGTGAAACATCCTGATCTGCGATTATATTTCCAACATCATCTCTTGCAATAGCCTGGTATTTGACAGCTTGTGGTGTTTGTGATAAAACAGAAATTGCAATGAAAGAAAATAGAACGAAACTTAGGTAAATCTTTTTCATGATAATTTGTATTAGAGGTTAGACAATTTGAGTTATATCGATGGAGAATTATAATAAAATACTTGTATGACAATAAAACTGAGTAATACCATAAGGTTTCAAATTTGAATAAAATAATTAAAATAAATTTTTTTTAATGATAAACATAATCCAGTGTTTTTTTTACACAGATTTAAACTCCGGATATATATTCTCAAAGATAACATAAAAAATCGCAAAAGTCAATTAATTATCATGAAATATCGGTTTGTTTAATCGTACTGTAGCAATACAAAATGTTGAAATTTTGCAATATTGTATGTTTGATAGCTTTGCTGTATCGTAATAAGCCTATGTCTGTTGAAATTTTATTAATCTGTTTATAATCCTTTGTGAGGAAAGGATATTTATTTAACTTTGCAGCCAATTTTTAAAAACTATATAGGAATGATTAATATTACTTTACCCGATAACACTGTAATGCAGTTTGACAAAGGTGTCACACCTATGGATGTTGCCAAAAGAATCAGTGAGGGTTTGGCAAGAAATGTAATTAGCTCAGAAGTAGATGGTGAGTCATGGGATGCTATGAGGCCAATAAATAATGATGCAAGAGTTAAATTATTTACCTGGAAGGATGATGAAGGAAAAGCAGCATTCTGGCATTCGTCAGCACACCTGATGGCCGAAGCTATTGAAGAGTTATATCCCGGTACTAAATTTGGTATCGGCCCTGATATTGAAAATGGTTTTTATTATGATATTGATACAGGTGATAAGGTAATATCCTCTGAGAATTTTAAAGATATTGAGGACAAGATGATTGACATAGCAAGGAAGAAACAGGGATTTACCCGGAAAGATGTTTCAAAAAAGGAAGCTATTCAACATTTTACAAATAAGGGGGATGAATATAAACTTGAGCTTATTGAAGAATTAGAGGATGGTTCAATTACGTTTTATGAATCCGGTAATTTCACAGATCTTTGTCGTGGCCCACATCTGCCTGACACCTCAAATATTAAGGCTGTTAAGCTTTTGAATGTTGCAGGGGCATACTGGAGGGGAGATGAAAGTAGAAAGCAACTTACACGTATTTATGGGGTTAGTTTTCCTAAGCAAAAGGAATTAAGCGAACACATGACATTGCTTGAGGAAGCAAAAAAACGTGATCATAGAAAGATTGGCAAGGAGCTTGAATTGTTTACTTTTTCTCAGAAAGTAGGTCTGGGATTACCTCTTTGGCTTCCTAAAGGTGCTGAACTCAGGGAAAGGTTGGAGAGTTTTTTAAAAAAAGTACAGAAGGAATCTGGCTATGAACAAGTTCTTACTCCCCACATCGGCAGAAAGGAGCTCTATGTTACTTCTGGTCATTATGAAAAATATGGACAGGATTCTTTTCGTCCGATTACAACGCCGGTTGAAGGTGAGGAGTTTATGTTAAAACCTATGAACTGCCCTCATCATTGTGAGATATATAAGAGCAAACCACACTCATATAAAGATCTACCTATTCGTTACGCTGAATTTGGAACTGTATACAGATATGAACAGAGTGGTGAATTGCATGGTTTAACAAGAGTACGAGGGTTTACACAGGATGATGCCCATATATTCTGCAGTCCTGAGCAGTTAAAGGAAGAGTTCATCGCTGTGATTGATATAGTTCTTTATATATTTAAGACTCTTGATTTTTCTGATTTTATTACCCAGATCTCATTACGTGACCCTAATGATAATGATAAATATATCGGCTCTGATGAAAATTGGGAGAAGGCGGAAAAAGCAATTCTTGAAGCTGTAGAAGAAAAGGGACTTAACGCTGTTGTTGAGGTTGGTGAAGCTGCATTTTATGGACCAAAGCTTGACTTTATCGTAAAGGATGCTATTGGGAGAAAATGGCAATTAGGAACTATACAGGTTGATTACAACCTCCCTGATCGCTTTGAACTTGAGTATACAGGAAGTGATAATGAAAAACATCGCCCTGTGATGATACATCGCGCTCCTTTTGGATCAATGGAAAGATTTGTTGCTGTTCTGATAGAACATTGTGCAGGGAAATTCCCTCTATGGCTTACTCCTGACCAACTTATCATATTGCCAATCAGTGAAAAATATCAGAAATATGCAGAAAAAGTTTTAAAGTTGTTAAAAAATTCCGATCTTCGCGCCCAAATTGATGACAGGAACGAGAAGACTGGTAGAAAAATCCGTGATGCGGAACTGAAAAAGATTCCTTATATGTTGATAGTCGGGGAAAAAGAAGAGTCAGAGAATACTGTCTCTGTGAGAAAACAAGGGCAAGGAGACCTCGGAACATATTCGATAGAAGACTTCTCAGAAATGATGAAAGATGAGGTAAATAAGTCGCTGACTTAATATTATATATTATTGAAGTATCAATAAAAGTATTTATTAACCTAAAGATAAGGAGAAACAACAATAGCAGCTTTAATTAAGAAACCATATAGAGGCAGGAGGTTTTATAGAAAACCTGAAGATCCTCATAAAATCAATGAGAAAATTGCTGCTCCGGTAGTTCGTGTTGTAGGCGAAAATATTGAAACAGGAATATTATCTTTAAAGGAGGCTCTTGAAATTGCAGACTCATTGAATCTTGACCTTGTAGAGATATCTCCTAATGCTAATCCTCCTGTTTGTAAGGTGATTGACTATAAGAAGTTTCTTTATGATCAAAAGAAAAAACAAAAACTAATTAAAGCAAAATCAGCTAAGATTGTTGTTAAAGAGATACGCCTTGGGCCTCATACTGATGATCATGATTTTAATTTTAAGTTAAAACATGCAATTAAATTTTTAGGAGATGGTGCAAAAGTTAAAGTGGATGTTTTCTTTAAAGGAAGATCAATAATATATAAGGAGAAAGGAGAGATAATACTATTGAAATTTGCCCAGGAGTTATCTGAATATGGAAAAGTAGAACAACTTCCTAAACTTGAGGGTAAAAGAATGATCATGATAGTATCTCCAAAAAAATAATAACACCATAAATTAATATATAAATAGAGAATTAATGCCAAAAATGAAAACTAAATCCGGTGCCAAAAAAAGGTTTAAACTTACGGGAACCGGTAAGATCAAGAGGAAGCATGCTTTTAAAAGTCATATTCTGACTAAAAAGTCAACGAAACGTAAAAGAAATCTTACGTATGCCACTACTGTGGATAAAGCTGATGAAAGTAATATCAGAGATATGCTTCGCAAATAAGAAAATAAATTATTAATTTACTCTTAGCTGTAAGATCCCGAAATGGGGCGCTAAAGTGAAAAATGTAAAATTATGCCAAAAACAAAACATTCTGTAGCATCAAGGCACAGACGAAAAAAAATTCTTAATCAGACCAAAGGTCAGTTTGGTAGGAGAAAAAATGTTTGGACGGTAGCTAAAAATGCCTACGAAAAAGGCCTCTCTTATGCATACCGTGATAGAAAAAATAAAAAGAGAACTTTTAGAGCCCTCTGGATTCAAAGAATAAATGCAGGAGTAAGGTTACATGGATTGTCATATTCTGTTTTTATGGGTAAACTGAAGGAAAAGAATATTGATTTGGATCGCAAAGTCCTTGCTGACCTTGCTATGAACCACCCTGAAGCTTTTAAAGCTGTTGTGGATTCAGTAAAATAATAAAATCAATCATATTATAAAAATCCCTGTATAAATACAGGGATTTTTTTTTACCATGTCTTTTTCGAATATCAAACACCGATTAACGAATCGAAAGCGTTTTTAATAGTCATTTGATACAAACATTTCTTTCTAAGGCAACTCCAAACTCCAAACTTCTTACGGATTAGGTACAGGTGTTGTGAAAATGACAGTGATGGATGTAGAGCCGGTCATATTGACAAGGTTCTGGATAATTAATGAAGGATCATTACCAGGCCCGCTGTATTTTAATTTGCCATCAAGAGTAATATCTTCCTGGTTATAACCGGATAATATTGTAGTAATAATCGTTGACCCACTTTCATTAATTATCTTTTGGAGTATTAATCCTCTGTCGTTACCCGGACCGCTATATTTTAATGTTCCATCGCTGTTAATATCACCTCCAATCATAGCAAAAACATTTGCTTCCACTTCAATTGCAGAATTTATTGCACTACCATACAATGGTGTATTTGTCGTATCAGAAAAATCCAGAACTACTGTATTCGGCAGCATTACCGGATTAGCAGTCATTAATGGAAGGTGGTTAAGATGTCGGATAACAACATAGTAATAAGCTGCTGAAATTGTTGTTAAGTTAATACCCGTGGTAAAGTTTGTGTCAACAATTTGTCCATTATTAAGCAGAAGCCCTGCCTTGTATTCATGAACAATATTTACATCATTGGAATCACGGATCTCAATTAGAACCCAATCTACAACATTAGCCGGAACGGAGGAGATTTGTTCCATACCTGTATAATTCCATGGACTTGTATTAAAAGGCTGTGAGTGAGGAAATGAATCTGCCTGGCAGATCAATGTATTCATAATTCCACTTCCGGCATATGCACCCTGTAAGATTACTTTTCCTTGAAGTTCAACATTTGTAGTTGGAATAGAATTAACTGTAACAATGACATCATCGGATGCTGAACAGCCATTTGCATCAGTTACAGTTACTGTATAAGTTGAAGTTACAGATGGGCAAACCACAGTGTTTGCAGTCTGATCTCCGTTACTCCAGGTATATGTTCCTCCACCACTTGCCGTCAGTAGTGTACATGAACCCTGATACACACTTTTATCACTACCAGCACTTGCCTGTGGTCCTGAAGATCCTGTGATATTACCATTAATGAATGCTGAAGGAAGTGGAAGTTGCTGAGAACTCGCGTCATTGTATTCACAATCACCCTGAACCAGTGTATTCCATGTAAGATCACAAGAAGAACCCTTATGAATAAAAGAATATTCCAGTAAAATGTCATTACCAATATTGATAGGGGTAAATATAGTAAAACATGTCATCCTCACCTGTTCTAAGAAGGCCACGTTATTTACTAATAGAATGCCTACTGCCAGGCCGGGATTTGCTGTATAGCCCTGGTAAGAAAGTACAGTAGTGTCATAATTTAATACCAATGAAAAACTTCCAACATTATAAATATTTGTAGCACTGATCTGGACTACAACAGGGTCGCCCGGACAATATAAGCCAGCTAGTGGTTCAACCCGTGTTATAATACTTGGTATCTGAGCATTCACCTGAACATGAACATCATCACTATCAGTACATCCATTCATATCCGTAACAGTTACCGTATAAGTAGTTGTGGCGGATGGGAAAACACTTATCTGGGCTGCCTGATCACCTGTGCTCCAAACATAAGTGTATGTCGGTCCTTGGCCTCCTGTAGTTGTAGCAGTTAGTGTTGTCGAATGACCCTGGGTTATTGTTTTGTCTGCTCCTGCATCCACAAGTGGTACAGGATTAACATTAACAGCTGCATCATAAGAACCGGCACAGCCATTATTGTCAGTAACAGTTACAGTGTATATAGTTGAATCTGTAGGGCAAACATTTATAGAATTAGAACTTTCTCCTGTACTCCAGCTATAGGTAACACCTGCTGGTGGTAATGCTAATAAGTCAGTACATACACCTTCGCAAATAGTTTTAGTGCCACTAATGTAAGCTCCGGGATTATCATTAACAATTACTCCTATTTCATCAGAATTCGTACATCCATTATTATCAGTTATGGTAACTGAGTACGTAGTATTTGTTGTTGGGCATACATTTATATAATAAGTTAAATTGCCTATGCTCCAAAGATATGAGATTCCGCCTGATGCAGACAATGTAACACATTCACCTGAACAAATAATAGTGTCATTACTTGTGGATATCTGAGGTAAACTGTTAACCGTTATATAATCAGTTTTAATTATAGTATCAGTGTTTACACCATTTCCAATAATTAGTTTAACATCATATACCCCGGGAACATAATATATTATTGAAGTCGGGTTTTGTTGATTTGAGATTGTTGGAGTACCTCCTTCAAATTCCCAAGCCCATGTATTTACTAAGCCTGATGACATATCTATGAAATCAATACTTTCACCGGCACAGATAATTGTATCGCTGGCAATAAAATCAGCACTTAGGCCGTAAGCATCTGCCTCTATATTAATGTCATCAATAAACAAGTTATTACCATAGGAGCAATAAGATTCGAATTTTACTTTAACAGATTTGTTACCAACCCACTGACTAAGATTAATGTCATAACAGGTTGATCCAACACCATTTCCACACCAGTCATTCACTGATGAAGGTACGAACTGTGTAAAAGAACGAAAGCTTGGATCTGGGGCAGTGGCAAAGTTTCCTGACCCATCTTCACCAAAAGCTCTAACTCTTTCCCATATAGTACCACAATCAATAGAAACATAAATAATAAGCGAATCAGTAACAGAACTCTCATAACGAGTATAGGCATGTTTGAAGTTTAATATGATTGAATTATGGCCTGAGAAATTAAGTTCGGGACTAATTATTGCATCTTTAGCGCCAACATTTCCATAGTTATAAAAGTTAAGAAATGCTGAATTTGTTCCGGGTGAGTTACCGGGAACAGGACTACCGATATCCCAGCTAATATTTCCATCAGGATTATCTATAGTCCATGAATTAGTACTAAAGCTACCTGATTCAAAATCTTCAGTAAATGGGAGACTAATACCAATAATTTCATTTACATCTATGTAATCATATTTAATTTTTGTATCACCTCCAAAAGCGTTCTGAGCCATTAATGAAACTGAATATAATCCCGGAGCATTAAAACTAACCTGAGGATTTTTGGAGTTTGAATTGGTTCCATTGACAAATGTAATAGTAGAAGGGACGAATGACCATTGCCAGAAATTCGGAATATTAATAGATAGGTCTGTGAAGCTTACTACTGAATGGAAAGTTCCGCATATTGTAGCTGTTGTGTCACTGACAGTAAAATCAGCAACTGGTGGTATATTACAACTTCCAATAGGTAATTCTGCAAAATAGGGAATGTAGTTATGGCCTGAAATAGTAAGTGTTGCAGTAAGTGAGGGATTATTAACTGTATCAAAAATGATTGTTCCTGAGCCGGATGTTAGTTGAGTGCTTCCAATTAAGGTATTATTATAATACAAGGTAGCTATGGCATCAATACAATTACATCCGGTTATTGTCATGGATGTAGAACCACATGGCAAGGTATCAATATGAGTTGCCATGATCTGTGCTGGTGCGGATGTCCAAATTTTCATAGCCGGATCACCGAAATAGTGGAATAGTTCATGTGTATATAAATCCTGTCCCCATGTTTCAGCCATTCTGATAAGCCCTTGATTCAAAACATCACCCATCGTAAAAATATCGTTATGTGGTGAGAGTGTTGGATTAGGGATACCTCCGTAACCGGTAAAGTTTGGTATCAAGCCCGGGTTCGACCAGATCGCATCAAACAAACCAAGTGTAAATCCATCATTTAACCCGCTATAGCTATAATAAGCTGCAGCAATTACTCCAACTGCTCCTCCATTAGTTTTTCGGAGAAACTTTTCTGCAAAGCATTCACTAAGCTGAAATTCTCCTGTATGGCAGTTAATACTAAATACAACAGGTAGCTTATTGCCATTAGATAAGTTATCTATGTGGCTTTTTACAAAGTAAGGTCTATGCCAGCCACTGCCTCCAGCATAACCATGATCTCTATGCAATACAAAAAAAGCTCCATTTTCAATTTCGTTTTGTATGTCAGTCGGACCACCATCCCATGGAAATCCGGGTTTCAGCAAGAATGGAGGTAGGGGTTCACCATTTGCATAACTACCATTATTCCAGTTTGTAGGATTAACAGAAGACTCGGCTTTATAAACTCTGTTTACAGTATATCCAAGTGTTCCTGAAACATAATTTAATACATCTTCACTAGTCAGTGAAAATCGTCTGTCAGCATAGCCATTTAAATTATCATCCTGGAATTGTGCACAATTTAATCCTGTATTATAGAAGTTTGCATCATTAACCGGACTTCTCTCGTAATTAATTATTTTTTGAACAACTTCTAAAGCTTGTGAAGATGACGCAACTGAGATTCGGCCAAATGCCATATCCGCGATAAAATCACCCGGACCATCCATACATGCATAATAAAGATCTGTGGCAAAATTATCTCCATAACTTGGATCCTGATGTATCTCGCCGGGTACAAGGTTATGATCGCCAATAATAGCAAGATAATCAGGGTACGGTGTCCAACTGTGATATCTTGAATGTACTGAATCTTTAATCTGTGCAGAGGTCCAACTTGATTTTGAAATAATCTCAACACTATAACCGAGTTGTTCTTTCCATTTTGCAAGAGAATCGGCAGCCTGTATGTAATTGGAATGTGTTACAATAATGTAATCCTTGTGATCACTTCGTGTATTTGTTACGGAAATACCATCCGGAATACTTGAATTATTCAGCATATAATTTTTCAGAAGCTGTGTGTGGTGTAAAGAGTTATTTTGACTAATGCCATTAAAGGAAAGATTAGTGCCAATAAATTCAATACGATATTTAATTTGGGAATAAACTTTTATTTTTTGGCTTACCGGATTAAACTGAACGGGCATAACTTGTACAAAAGCAAGAGGGATGTTGCGTATCATCTGTTGATCAACAATTTCAACAATATTATTTGGAAAAAAATCATTTGTATTGTACAGTTTTTGATCGATTACAAATGGTGGTTCAGGATCACCATATCTGTCAGTAGCAGGTCTTAAAGCGGGATGAATCATATAAGCTGACAATTCTTCATAGATGGTTTCGATTATAACGATCTTAAACTTTGCATTTTCAGGTGCAGCAATAATATCAATATGTGAGGGTAAAGCAGGCTTTCCTATTTGTTTCATTTTTGCAAAACCCTCAATATGAATAAAATCATATACTGTATTATTTACCGTTGTTTCTGAAATACTTGCTCCAGGAAATCTATATTCCAGCTCCACATAAGAAGTCCCATTATCCTGAAATGATAGTTTTGGCAAACTAGGGTGATTTGGGTCAATTTTCTCATCTGGCGAGAAAACAATAAAATTATTTTGAGCAAATAATGATTGCTGAGAAAATATTAGAAATACAAGAAATAATGTGATTCGTAATAATATATTATGAGGTTTAATAAAATATTTCATGATATGTAATTGTATATGATATTATATACTAAAATACGAATTATTTTGCAAAGAGTAATGATTCTGAAATATTTTTTTAATACTTTTTTACAATCTAAAGATAGACATTACAAGCTAAATGTGCTGTGGGATTCATTAATAAAAAGAAAGAGATGTATTAACAGACAATAAAATGGTATTTATGAAAACATAGATAAAAAAAGGGTATTCAGAATTCTGAATACCCTTTTTTCACATAGTAATTACTATGTGAAAAAAATCAATAATCTGTTAATTATTTGTTAATTACCATTGTTTTGGTTTTAACGAAGTCAGAAGTCACAATTTTATAGAAATATGTACCATCGTTAAGATATGAACCATCAAAGTTAAATTTATATGATCCACTATTCTGATACTTATTTACTAGGTTTTGAATTTTTTCTCCAAGGATGTTGTAAACAGAAATATTTACATTTCCTGCTTTTGCGATAGTATATTCAAATGTTGTATTACTATTGAATGGATTTGGATAGTTGTTGATTGAATTTCCCTTGGCAATAGTTCCTGCAGGAGCTATTTTTGCCATGTTTACAGAAGCTTCATAGATAACATTTGCATTTCCATCAGCCAGCTCACTTGAAGCATCCAGGCTAAGAGAAACATTTTCGATATCATCAGCTTTTAAAGTAAGAGTTACAAGAGTTTCATCAGCATTGAGATATACGGGAGCAGTGTTAAACCAGGATATTCTGAGTTTTCCATCAACAATAGTATAGATTACATCTGATAAACCTTTAATGTCAACAACTTCTACATTATCTGGAATATCAATTACTAGTGATACAGCTCCAATTTCCATGTATGTGTTTACAGTTACATCTAATTCAAATACCTGACCAGTAACTTCAACAATGCCATTATTAGTAAGGGTCATGCTTGGAGTTATTTTTACAGCAGATGGAGTAAAAGAACCGTTCACATCACCAAAACATAAAGCCAGTTCATCGATATGTATATCAGCTTCATTCATTGTGACCATTGAATTTTCAAATGCCCAGTCGCCTGCAGGGAAAGAAGTGATAACATAAGCAAATCTCTGTGCAGCAAATAATGCATCTCCTGCATTAACAAATCCAGAAGCATTTACATCAGCAGCAATCAGTCTGATACCTGAAAGAGGGATAGATCCAACAAAATGTTCCATAATAAGAAGAGCATCTGTTGAGTTCACACCACCCCATGGTTTAGCACAAGAACTAACTACCTGATAGTCGCCATTTTCCTGTGGTCCAAATTCGAAATTACCCATTAGATCAGTTACAGTAGATTGTACTACAAATGCACCAGGAACAGTAACCAGATCAACAGCAACGTTATTCATAGCTGTTGAAGCAACATTATCATAATTGATATGACCACTAAGTATGTTTGTGTAAACAGATACTTCAACATCATCAGATGCCCAGCATCCTTTTGTATCAGTAGCAGTAAAATTATAGGTTGTAGTTGCTGTTGGTCCAACAACAATGTCACTGGTTGTTTCACCACCTGGTAACCATTCATACATATACCCTGGAGTTCCTCCAGCGACAGCACCGTAAAGTGTGGTAGTAGTTCCGGTTAATATTGAAACATCAGCACCTGCATCAACACTAGGAACAGGATTGATTATAATATCAACACCACCGATCATATCGTTAAAACAGTGAGTGTTAATATTCTCAGCTTTAACAGTATATGTGCCAGCAGCAGTGAAATAACCAAAATACATTGGCCATCCAGTACCCGTTGCATAAACACCTGTTGGCACGCCATTAAGAAGTAGTTCGTAATCTACATCTATTTGTGATCCTGATATGCCAACTTCAACACCCATACCACCATCGCAGTATTCACCGCCTCCGGTTACCATATAAGCAGTTGGAAGTCCGAAAACAGTAACCGCACCATTTATCCAGATAGCTGTAATAATATCATTACCGATATTAGTATACTGTGTGTCATCAGGATTTTGAAGAGCCCAGATAAGATTGCTTGTTCCGGCATTATTAGAAGTGAATACAAGATTTAATAATAGATCATCACCAATATCAGCAGGAGTAAGTGATGCCCAGGAAATTCTTATGATACCCGGTGAAATTTCATTTGCATAAAATGTACCTGAAGCCAGATCAGTGTGAACATCCAGAACACCTACATAACTTAAAGCTAAGGTGTTATATCCAAAGGTATATGATAATGATGCTACAGTATAAAAATGTTCAACATTTATTGGTATAATAACATCTCCTTCACAATCCATGAATGAACCAAGAATGGTAGTAATAATTGGATTAATGTGGAGTGTTGCAAAATTGGATACAGCATCAGGTGTACAAATTCCTGCAGCTATACATCTGTACATATTTCCATCCATAGCTAAGGTAGTACCAATTACACTTAATGTACTTCCTGTTCCAACAGTAGTCCAGTTTGCACCGCCATCTTCACTGACTTCCCATGTATAATTTGTTGCATTTATTCCTGTGACCGAAAAAAGAGCAGTTTGTCCTTCATCAACAGTAACGTCAACAGGGTCTGCAGTAATTTCCGGAAGTGGATTTATGGTAACATCACCATCCACAAATGTAGCCGGAAGAACGACTGCATTCAGATCAGCATATTCACAAAAAATTGGATCAGAAAGGTCCCAGGTTAAAGGACTATATCCGCCTGCACTGGTCCATTTGATCTCAAGAAGGTCCCCAAACAGGATGTTAAGTGGAATAGACCCCATTGTATACCATGAAACTCTTAATGTTCCGACATTATCATGTACAACTAGATTTCCAATTGAAAGAGCGGGGTGTTCATTCTGAGTTCCGACAAATGTTAAAACAGCTGGATCATACATAAGTGTCAGGGAGATTGCACCTACATTTTCACATTTGATTACTGTAATTGGAGTTGTGAAATCATTAGCACAAACAACATTATTACCTGCTTGTGTTGTGATTGATTGCGAAAACGACACTGTAGAAAATAACAGTATCATCAGTAATGCTGAAGTAAATTTTTTCATAATTAAAGTTTTTAATTTAACGTTAAATAACAGATTAATTGATTTTTTGATTTTATTTTAATTCACAAAAATAATTCATAAAATTTAAAATTACAATAAAAATATAATAAAAGTATAACATATTTTAATAATCAATCCATTTTTATATCATGAATGATAAAAAAATGGGCTTGATTGACTAAAAAACCACACTGTAAACCAGTGTGTTAAACTTATATTATGCAAGTATATCTATTTATTACGGAATATCAATATATATGTTTCGTTTTTTAATAATGACAAAGTTTCCGACAATATAATTAAGACACATATTTTTCCGTAAAAGTTGTATTATTTTCTCAAGTGCCTTAAATACTGGCATATAGCTAATGCACATAAGTAAAAAAAAGACTGCCCAAAAATTTAGACAGTCTTTTTTAGATTAGAAAATATTTTTCAACACCTATTTGTTAATAACCATAGTCTTAGTTTTAACAAAGTTAGATGTCTCAATTTTGTAGTAAAAGAGTCCTGAATTAAGTTTTGAACCATCAAATTCTACCAAGTAGATTCCTTCATCCTGGTACTCATTAACAAGGACATTCACAGTTTCTCCAAGCAGATTAAATACTGTCAGAGTAACATTTGCACCTTCAATAATTGAATATTCAATTGTAGTAGTAGCGTTGAAAGGGTTAGGATAATTTGTAATTGAATATCCTGATAAAATGCTTCCTGCTTCAACAAGTTTTGGAATATTCAGCGAAGCATCTTCAATTACATTTGCATAAGCATCGGCTAATTCACTTAAATTACCAAGACTAAATGAGGTACCTTCAAGTGTTGAAGCTTTAACAGTTAATGTAAGAAGAGCATCATCCTTATTTAGATTAACAGCTGCAGTATTGAACCAGGAAATCCTGAGTTGTCCGTTAGCAGATGTGTAAATCAAATCTTCAACTTTAGCTTTAACATCAATTATTTCTAATCCTGCAGGATAGTTAATGATCAATGAAACAGCACCTAATTCCAGGTCTCTGTCGATAGTGACAGGAACTTCAAATGTATGATCATTTACTTCAATAACACCATTATTAGTTAGACCCACACTTGGGATAACCTTAACGTAAGGTGGAGTGTATGATCCATTAACATCTCCAAAACAGAGGGCAAGGAAATCATTAGTTACATCAGCTTCGTTAAGAACGATTGTATTTTCCTCAAATGCCCAGTCACCGGCTACAAATGAAGTAATAACATAAGCAAAGCGTTGTGCTATTCTGAGTGCATCTCCGGCATTAGTAAAGCCTGAAGCATTAACATCAGAAGCAATCAATTTGATTCCGCTTAGTGTGAGTGAACCTGTAAAGTGTTCCATTACGATCAAAGCATCTGTAGAGTTAACTCCACCCCATGGTTTTACACTTTCTGCTTCAACAGTATAAGTGCCATTTGGATGTGGTCCAAAGGCATAATATCCTGTAGCATCTGTTACAGTTGATTCAACAGTTGTACCACCATTGTCAACAAGGTTCACAGTAACGTTATTCATTATAGTTGTTCCAGCATTGTCATAGACTACATTTCCACTTATCAGGTTATGATATACTGTAACAAGAACATCATCAGTTGCAATACAACCTTTAGAATCTATTCCTGTCAGGCTGTAAGTTGTAGTGACTAAAGGACTAACAGTGATATCTTCTGTGACTTGTCCATCAGGTGCCCACATATAGGTATATCCTGGTGTACCGCCAATAACAGTTGCATCAATGAAAGCTGAAGTACCTATTAGCATTGACAGATCAGGACCTGCATCAACGACTGGATTAGGGTTAATAGAAATTGTAACATCACCATTCATATCATTTGTACAGAATGTGGCTCCATTTAGTCCAAAGGCTGTATAAACACCAGCAGTAAGTTGGTTGCCAAATGAAATGGCCCAGCCTGTTCCTACAATAACATTACCTGTAGGATTACCATCAAGTAAGAGTTCGTAATCAACACCTGCTTCTGAACCGCTTAATCCTACATCTACTCCAATACCACCATCGCAATATTCTCCTCCTCCTGTTACATCATAAACTATGGGTAACCCGTAAACTGTTATTGCACCATTTATCCATATAGATGTGATGTAATCACTAGCCAGATTGGTATATTCGCAATTACCTGGTGTGCCAAGATCCCAAATCAGATTTGTTACACTAGGATTTGTTGCACTGAATACAAGCTCGAGAACAGTTCCGTCACCTATATTTGCCGGTGTGATAGAAGCCCAGGATATCTTAATGATACCGCCAGGAATTTCATTTGCATATAAAGTACCTGTGCTTAACTCACTATGGGCATTTTGTATTCCTACATAGTTTAATCCAAGAGTATTATATCCGAATGTATATGATAATGAAGCCACTCCATAGAAATGTTCAACAAGAATCGGTATAATTAAATCTCCTGCACATGTTACTCCTGAACCAAGTGTAGTAGTGATGATAGGATTAACATTTAATGTTGCTGAAAGAGAAACTGCGTCAGGCAGGCATTCTCCTGTTACAACACAACGGTATTGGTTGCCATCCATATCAATAGTTGTTGGAGCAACAGTCAGCATACTGCCTGTTCCGGCATAATTCCATGTAGCACCACCATCTTCACTAACTTCCCATGTGTAAGTTAGGGCATTGTTAGCAGTTACGTTGAATGTAGCTGGCTGGCCTTCCTCAACAGTTACATCAATTGGGTTTGTGATGATTGATGGTCCGGTTTTAACGCAGATGCTTCCGTCAACATAAGTTGAAGGGAGAATATTTCCAAACGGATCAGCATATTCACAATAGCCGGTTGTTATTGTATCCCAGGTGAGATCAGTACAACCACCGGCTGGTGATGTAAAGGTTAACTCAACAAGAGTGCCAAATAATATATTTATTGGCACTGAACCAACAGTATACCAGGAAACAAATACTGCTCCAGCAGTGTCATTAACAGTTAAGTTTCCGATAGAGAGGGCGGGATGTGCATTTTGAAAGCCTGAATATACAAGTATCGAAGGATCGTAATCAAGTGTTATCGAAATTGCTCCAACATCTTCAAGCTTAATAACAACTATTGGAACTACAATTCCTCCATAATCACAAACAGTATCATTTCCAACATATGTAACTACAGCAGGTGGTATTATTGGAAGTACTGTTAATGAAGCAGCATTTGAAACAGCACTTGGTGGGCAAGGTCCATGCGCAATACCTCTATACAGGTAGCCATTCATTGCCAGAGTTACAGAAGAAACTGTCAGTGTTGCGCCCGGAGGACCTGCATTTGACCAGTTTAAACCACCATCTGTACTTACTTCCCAATCATAAGTAGTTGCATTCAAAGCAAATACGGTGAAGACAGCATCATCTCCTACATCAACTGTTTGATCAGCAGGTTGAAGTGTGATTTGAGGTGAAGGATTAACTGTAACAGTGACGTTAGCTTCTGCATAACATCCGTTAATATCGGTTACTGTAACAGTATATATTGTTGTAAAAGCAGGACAAACATAAATATCACCCATAGTTTCTCCTGTACTCCATACATACATCGCACCGCCACTTGCAGAGAGTGTTGTGCAGTCGCCATCACAAATTGTAACATCCGGTCCGGCACTGGCCATTGGTAAAGGATTAACAGTAACGACAACCCAAGCATCATTGGAGCATCCATTAATATCAGTAACAGTTACCCAATATGTTGTTGTAGTTGTTGGACAAACATAAATATCACCCATAGTTTCTCCTGTACTCCATACATACATCGCACCGCCACTTGCAGAGAGTGTTGTGCAGTCGCCATCACAAATAGCAACATCAGGTCCTGCACTTGCTGTTGGCAATGGATTAACCGTAACCACAACATTAGCTCCGGCCTGGCAACCGTTAATATCAGTAACAGTAACAAAGTATGTTTCAGTAGCAGTAGGACAAACATTGATGTCACCAACAGTTTCACCTGTATTCCATACATACATAATTCCACCACTAGCTGAAAGCGTTGTGCAATCACCTTCACAAATAGCAACATCAGGTCCTGCACTTGCTGTTGGCAATGGATTAACAGTAACTGTAACATCATCACTTGCTGTAGTTCCCATATTATCGGTAACAACGACTACGTAAGTTGTAGTTGCAAAAGGAGTTGCAACAGGATTTGCAACAGCAGGATCATCAAGGCTTGCAGCAGGAGTCCATGAATAAGTAAATGGGGCAACACCACCTGTAACAGTGGCATTTAAATTTGTTGATTCACCTTCACAGATAGCAACATCAGCACCTGCGTCTACGAATACTGGTGGAGCAAGCTGACATCCTTCCATTGGTGAAGCATAAACATCCATACCGTTAACTACTCCAACAAATTCTGTAGAAGCTGTCCAGTTATTACCATCATTGTTAACCAGATTGTGGTCGCAGAAAGTTAGTGATGGGCCATGTCCATCAGGCTCAGTTGGCCATGGTGGGCTATCATCATAATCTACATAAGAAACAACATTACCTAATCCATCCTGAAGCTCAATATCTTCACCACCATTGGATAAACCTCCACTGGTCCATTCATAAGCAGCTTTTCCATAAAAGTTTGTAAATGCGTTTAATCTTGCAGCGACACAAACATAATCTCCAGGATTGAGTACATGAGGAGGGAATGTAAATACAACACCCTGAGTGATCACAAAGCCATCCAGATCAACTGCTGAAGTTCCTTTATTATAAAACTCAATAAATTCAAGAGTGTCAGTGTAATCTTCAGGTGGATTATACATTATTTCGGTAATAATAATTTCAGGCATAGGAGCTGTGACAGTTATAGTTACATCGTCACTTCCTGAACAGCCAAGTTCATCTGTTACTGTAACAGTATACGTTGTTGTTACTGTAGGCATCACAGAAACTAGTTGACTAAAGTCACCTGTACTCCATTCATAAAAGTATGGTGAACCGGTACCTCCAGTAGCAGTAGCATAGAGGCTGGCTGAGTTGCCAATGGTGATAGTTTGGTCTGTACCTGCATCAGCAATTGGGTTCGGATTAACAGTAACTGTTATATCAGCAACATCATAACAGCCATTAGTACCAGTTACAGTGACATAATACATCTCTGTTGCTGTTGGACAAACAGTGATGGAGGCTGTAGCTGCACTTATACTCCAAAAGTATGTACCACTGCCAGAGGCTGTGAGTGTAGTACAATCTCCTTCACATAGGATAGTATTACCAGAAATACTTGCAGTTGGCGTAGGATTAACTGTAACAACAACATCATCAGTGGCAGTACAGCCTTCATAATTGGTTACTGTTAAACCGTAGGTTGTGGTTGCTGTGGGACAAACATAAATATCACCGGTGGTTTCTCCGGTGCTCCACATAAAGAACATTCCACCACTTGCTGATAGTGTAGTGCAGCCGCCTTCACAAATGGCAACATCAGAGCCTGCATTAGCAATAGGGACAGGCATAAGATCTACAAATTCTTCAGCCACCGCCGTACATCCATTTATGTCAGTAGCTGTAACAGAATACATACCGGAACTTGTTGGGCAAATACTTATAGCTTCAGTTGTTTCGCCTGTATTCCAAAGATATGTTTCACCTCCATAAGCTGTAAGAGTGGTACATTCACCTTCGCATACATTGGTGTTACCAGTAATATAGACATTTGGTCCGGGACTAACTGTAACAATAACGTCATCCATAGCTGTACAACCATCAGTAGTAGTAACAACTAAAAAATAAGTAGTGGTTGTTGTTGGACAAACAGTTATATCTGCTGTGGTTTCTCCTGTATCCCACTTGAAGCTGCCATTTCCATTCGCTGCCAGAGAGGCACAGTTACCAACACAAATTGTAACATCAGGTCCTGCATCTGCATATGCTGCATATGAAACTGTAACCTCAACTTCATCAAAGGCAGTACAACCATTAAGATCAGTAACAACTAAGGTGTATGTAGTAGTTGTTGTGGGGCATACATTAATGTCACCCGTTGTTTCTCCTGTGCTCCACATAAAGTCACCACCTCCACTTGCTGAGAGTGTAGTGCAGGCGCCATCACAAATAGTAACATCAGGGCCTGCATTTGCATTTGGATTAGGATTAACAGTAACAGCTACATCGTCAGAAGCAGTACAACCATCAAAGTCCGTGACAGTCACAGTATAGGTAGTAGTTGTTGTTGGGCAAACTGTAATTGATGCAGTATTTCCACTTATAGGACATCCTGTATGTGAGCCAAGGTAGTTCCAATCATTTTGAGGATAAACTATCCATTCTGAATCACTAGCATTAGTACCTGCTGCCATATCCCAGTCAGGGTTTCCTATACATACAGTTGATTTTCTTACAAGAGTATGATTATATGTACCATCAGCATCACCTGCAACATCCCATCCGTCACCCGGATCAATAAGGTCATAGCGGCCAATTATATCCAGTATTAATGTATCAGGTCCAGTTATTCTGACAAGAGCTCTAACGTCATCACCATTGAAATTTACTACAAATCCTGATTCGCCGTATGAAAAAATCTCGTCAGCTTCATCGAGGATCAATTGGTCAGCAGATGCATTAGCAATTACCCATACATCACCGGGTGCCAGAATAGCACCTGTGGGGAATGAGTGCATCCCACTCCATGGGTTACCATTATAGTTTGTTAAAATACTATAATTGGACAGTACTACATCAGCTCCTGTTCCATTATATATTTCAAGATATTTATTGTTACTGCTGCCTTCGCTATATTCAGAGAAGAAAAGGCTATTGGCATTACCTGTACTCCATTGATAGGTAGAACCTCCTGTAGCAGTAAGTATTGAACATTCGCCTTCGCAGATTGCAACATCAGGGCCTGCATTAGCTAAAGGGGGTGGCATTACATCCACAAATTCTGTTCCCACTGCTGTACATCCATTTATGTCAGTAGCAGTAACGGAATATGTATCAGAACTTGTTGGACATATTGAGATTGATTCAGTTGTTTCGCCTGTATTCCAAACATATGTTTCACCTCCGTGAGCTGTAAGAGTGGTACATTCACCTTCACAGACAACGGTATTGCCTGTAATATAAACATTTGGTGTGGGGAAAACAGTAACAATTACCTCGTCAGTATCAGAGCAGCCATTACCACCTATTGCGGTGAGGGTGTAAGTTGTTGTTACAGCAGGGCAAACAGAAATAGTGGCATCTGTTTCGCCAGTACTCCAGAGATAAAAATCTCCTCCTGACCCATAAAGCGTAGCACAATCACCTTCACAGATGTTTTGGGCGGCACCGGCATCTGCTACCGGATTAGGGTTTACCGTAACGACTACATCATTAGTTGCTGTGGTAGCACCATCGTCAACTGTAACTGTATATGTTGTTGTTACAAGAGGGTTAACATTTTGAAATTGGCCAACGACTGTAAATCCTGCAGGATCAGATACCCATGAGTATGTATATGTTCCTGAGCCTCCGTTTCCAAAAGCTTCCAGTTGCACCTGGTCTCCGACACATACATTGTCAGGCATTGCATAAACATCAACAAAAAGAGCTGATGCACAAGTATTTACAATAGGTTCATATCTTACACCTGTAGCATCAAATCCAAGGATCTCTATATAATACATTCCGTTGTTGGCATTTGTCCAATTATCATCAGCAATTTCAAACTCACCACAGCTTTCTGAATATTCAAATGTTGCAGCAACATATTCGGCACCTCCTGTAGTCCACATCATTGGAAAACCTCCGGCAGTAGCAAAGATCTGGTAAAAATAACCATTATGAAGAACCGGTGATCCTTGAGCCTGAATAAAGTAAGGATATATGCCAGGAAATGCGGGAGTGATATTATTTGATCCATCAGCCCATTTGATGGTGAACTGCATATTGGTCATAGTATAAGTTGTGGCGTCAGTAGGTTTGACCCTGATCTCAATAGTGTTTGCAGCAGCTGCTTCAAATATCCCAACATCCACAGTACCCGGATATAACTGAGCAAAGTTAGAGACAGGAAGGATAAATAAAAATAATAATGGGAGTAAACTTTTAAAAACGTTAAACCCAATTTGTTTCACTGATTTTGTAAACAGTTTTTTCATAATGTAATGAATTTGGTTAATTATTTGTTTTTAATATAAATATCATGTATATAGAAATACTTTAGCTTAGGTGCAAAGATATTAAAATAATAAGCAAAAGCAAATAATATTTAATAAAAAATAATAATTAAATAATGCAGAAAGAATTTTCATTAAATTCTGAATGGAATATTTCAAAAAGTAGGCCTTCGTTTTCAGGCTTAATCATATTTATGAAGCAGTTCAGGCAGAGAAGGTACTATGATTGATAATATCTTTTTGTCCATATTTTCAGGGTCATCTATGGTGATTTCATTAATTATCTCTCCATCACGTGAAACTTTGATCTTATTATTAATAATTTTTATATAGAGGCTGCCGGCAAGAATCATCTCATTCATTACTTTTTCCTCAACTTCGTCTGCACTATTCTGTATGATTATATCGGCACCTTTATGCAGAGTTCCATAATCTAAAATATCATCCATGTTATGGGAGATCAAGGCAATATCAGTTTTTGGATTTCTCAGGATTATCTTGACATTCTGATCATGCTCTTTATTATTAAAAAAGCTGTTACCGTTAAAATATATACCCTCTTCTGTCAGACTTGCAAAGTAAATATCCGGATTTAATTCATGAAGCTTTTCATTAAGGATTTCCGCAAGCTTATGGGAGATATTGTTTCCTGTAATAATGGGTATTCTTGAATATTCTGGTTTGTGGAAATGCGATTTTATGATAATACCAGGAATATCAACTGACCCCCCATAAGCAGGAGCAAGGTGCATAAATACTCCCGGACCGGAGTTAATCTCAATTATTCCAAAATTACCTTCCTTCCAGGATTTACTTATGTCTTCAGCAAGTACATCTATTCCGAGGCATTTTACATTGAAAAAACCTGCAATATCTTCGACCATTTTGATATTATCAGGATGTATATTTTCTGTAACATTTATAGAAACACCGCCGGCTGAAATATTTGCAACCCGGCGAAGTTCAATTTTATTTCCTTCATCAGGTACGGTGCCGAGGTTCAAACCCTGAAGACTGAGAAAATCTTTCAGATCATCGTCGATATGTATTTTTGCAAGAGGTGAACGTGCATTATCCAGGCGAATTTCCTTATCGTTTTCTTCAGCGATAAGTTCTTCAATAGTATTCTTGCCATCACCAATAACAAATGCCGGAACTCTTTCAAGAGCTGCACCAAATTTTCCTCCAACGGAGATCAATCTGTGATCTGTGCCATAAATCTGCTGTTGTACTATTGCACCTTCAAATTGTACCCCCTCCTGTGTGGCAAATTCAATAATATTTTTGTAAGCTTTTCTAACTCCTTCTTCAGTTTCAATACCGGTGATTACTCCCTGGCCTTTATGGCCAGCCACCGGTTTAACAACAACAGGATATCCTAGTTTGATTGCTTCCTCAACGATCTCTTCCACATCGAAGCAATTTGTACCAATGGGAGTAGGAAATCCACACATCATCAGGAAGTCACCAACCATATCCTTATACATGGTAAATTCTGAGTCTTTTATACCATCAGTATGGAAGGTTGTAGATCTTCCTCTTAACTGCTTACTGCCATAGCCCCACTGAAACTGGTTCTCTTCATAAAGAAAAAATACAGAAATATCTCTTTTTAATCCGGCTTCAATAATAGAATAGATGGTTGGACCTCCAAATACAGTTTTGTTGAATTCATCCTGAAGTTTGATGAATTCCTCCTGAAAATTAAAAGGCTTATTTCCTGATAATGCATAAAACCAATTGCTGACAAGATAGACGGCTTTCCTTGAAACTCTTTCATCAAGATACTCCACGGCAAGCACGTATTCATCACCATCACCTGATATTGCATACTTGTTTATGTACAGATCTATGTCCATCTTAAGAACCTGTATCAGCATCTCTGCGAAGAGATCAATAACATAAGGCGTTTCAACCTCCTGTAATTTTGGAAAATATTTTACGGCTTCTTTTTTATAAAAATCAATAAGATCTCCTTCGGGGGCTATATAAATATTGAAAACAAGGGCTTTGTTGTCGAGATAATAATTTGGCCCGTTGTAAGAATAAAATTTACCAACTTTAAAATCTCTTTCAATGTACATCTCAGATTTGAATTGTTGAATTTTCTTGCTTTCAATCTCGAATTGAACTTTAACCGCATCTATCAACTGTTTGGCAATTTCTGATTTGTTGTTGTTCTCTTCCATATTCAATGCTTAAATGTGTGAATGCTTGAATGCGTAAATGATTAAATCTTCGATTCTGTATATCTGCATATCTTTATTCCTCATCAAAGTCCTTTAAGCTGATCAAGAAGTTGTCGTAATTCCTGTTCGATATGTTTTCTTGTCATGGTTTCTTTTTCAATGATATTTTTTGCGTCGCTTAGTTGTTGTTCCAGAGAGAAATTCTTCTCTTTCAGTTGCATGCTTTCATCTTCTGATAATTTTCGTGTTTCCTGCTCCTTTCCAAAATCTTCTGTAAGCTCTGTCATTCGCTTCTGCAATAATTTACTTTCATTTAATGTATTATCAAGATCTGATTTTAGTAATTTAATTTTTGTATCATTCTCAAGGATTAATTTTTCGATCTGTTTTTTAAGCTCTGTTTCCTTAATTTTAAGTGCAGAGTTTTCCTTAGTTAAATTTTCTATTAATGCTTTATTCTCTTCATAAGAAGCTTCATAATTCTCTATCTTAAATCTGATCTTTTTTAGTTTTAAGGTTTTTGATGTAAAAAGAACCAGAAGCAAAATAAATAAAAGCAGAAGAAGTCCAACAACTACCAATACAGGGATTCTAAAATCTTCATATTCTATTAGTTTATTATCCTGTTCAGTATTTATTCTCTCTAATTCTTCCATCTGCTCATTCAAATCTTCAAGCTCCCTGATCAGTTCAGGAATATATTTTTCGATGATGGTATTATCAGATTCAATAAGCTTATCAAAAGAAGTGGTCATGCTTTGTATTTCACTATTCCCCGACTTAATCAAGGAATCGCTCAATAAATTATATTCTTTTATTAGATGCGACCTTGTTTGGAGTAAGGTGTCGGGTAAAGATTGTGCGCCAGCTAATGAGATTGATGCCAGGCAGAGGGAAACTAATATTGATAAATACTTTCTCATTTAATAAATAGTTTCAGGTTTCATGTTTCGCGTTTCAGGTTCTGATAACTGTCATGCTGAGCGGAGTCGAAGCATAGGCACTCTATGTCCTTTAGGCACTCTAGGGACTTTCCAGCGGTATAACAATAATCTGATAATTTTTATGTTTCTGTGTACAAAAGTAATTAACACTTTTTATATTTTTGCAGATAATTTTAAAATTATTTTATAATCCTTTGTAATTATGAAGTTTAAATTGAGGAGAGTTTATTTTTTTATCTTGATGGTCATTGCTTTCAATAGTAATGCAGGGGAAACAGGATATTCGATAAGTATTGATATTGAAGGAGCTCCGGATTCTATGTTGTTCCTTGCAAGCTATTTTGGCAAGCAGACTGTAATTAATGATACGGCTTTTAATGACGGTAAGGGGAGTTTCGTTTTTGCAGGTAAGGAAGATCTTGATCGTGGGATATATATAGTTGCCAGCGAGAAAAAATCAAAGTATTTTGAATTCCTGATCAATGACGAACAGAACATTTCTTTTAAGACAAATATTGATAATATGATCAAGGATATGAAAATCAAAGGTTCAGATGAAAATCAGCTTTTTTTCGAATATCTGATGTTCAATACTGATAAGTATAATGAGATGGAACCTTTACAAAAAGCCTTGCCCGTAGCTGAAGGTAACGCAGATTCAATAAAAATTATAAAGAATAAGATGCAACTTATTAATGAGGAAGTCGAAAACTATAAGCTGAAACTTATTAATGATCATCCTTCAACTTTTATTGCAGTATTTTTCAAGGCAATGAAGGATGTTGATATTCCTGATGCTCCTATTCTTGAAAATGGGAAAGAGGATTCTACTTTCGCATACAGATACTATAAAGAACATTATTGGGATAATATTGACCTTGCTGATGACAGGTTGTTGAGAACTCCACTTTTTCATGCAAAACTGGATAAGTATCTTAAAAAAGTACTTATTCAGAATCCTGATTCAATCTCAAAAGATATTGAAATATTGATTGATAAAGCATCTTCCAATGAAATTATGTTCAAATACCTTGTTCAATATATAACATATGAGTATGAAACGTCTACTATTATGGGTTTTGATGGAGTATTTGTGCATATGGCTGAAACCTATTATATGAAAGATCGTGCATACTGGGTAAATCCTACTGTGAGAGAGAATATTGAGAAGCGGGCAAAAAAGTTAAAACCGATCTTAATTGGACAGATAGCCCCAAACTTAGTGATGCTTGATACTAATCTGAAAGCTGTTTCATTGCATCAGATAGATGCAAAATACACCATTATAATGTTTTGGGATACTGACTGTGGCCATTGTAAAACGGAAACGCCAAAACTTAAGAAGTTTTATAAGGAGAATAAGGAGAGGTTGGGACTGGAAATATATGGAGTATGTGCTGATACTTCAATGGCCGACATGAAAGGTTATATTAATCAAAAAGGGATGACCTGGATTAATGTCAACGGCCCGAGAGCATATACCCGTGATTATCATGAGTTATATGATATCTACAGCACACCTGTAATTTATTTACTTGACGAAAACAAAAAAATTATCGCTAAGCGCCTGCTAACTGATCAGCTAAAACTATTCATTGAGAAATATGATAAGCTGGATTTCAGTGATCAGTGATCAGTTAACACTAATCATTAACCATTAATAATTATTTGTTCTCTTCAATGACAGGAATAGGGTATCTGGCCATTATTTGTGCTACGTTTTTTGGTATTCTTTTTTCAGCAGTCTGAGGATTATCGTCCACGGTCTTAGAGCCTACGCCTTGCCAGATAAGTTTCTTATTTGAAGCATTAAAAACATCGCAAACAAGCGTTCCCAAAACATAATCGTGTTCCTGGTAAGTAGTAGTGGAATATCCCATACCCCAACTCCATGGGTAGCCGTAGTAATACCCACCTGGGCCATAATTATCAGTATAGGCTGTTGTATAGGTTTTCTTATCAAATACAATGAATAATGAAACAGTCAGTTCCCCGCCCTCTTTCATGAATTTTATTCCTCTTTTGTCGAATTCGTTTGCAAATGCTTTCTCAATCCTGTCTCTTTCCAGCTGGTTTATTACTTTGTCACTGTCTTTAACCCAGCCAAGATAGCTATATGTTTTGAACTTTGTGAAATCAACAGTTTTGTCGTAATCATAAGACACTTTTAGGCTTGAGCAGGATCCAAGAAATAAAACAGCTGCGAATAAAATAAGTACTCTTTTCATTGTAATTTGTTTTATAGGTTAATAATCAGACAAAGATAGATAAAATATATTAGGAATGGAAACCTGGAAGAATAGGAAAATGGAATGATGGAAAAATTGGAATAATTGATTAACTTTGACAAAACTGGTTTCATGTTTCTAGTGCCAACAACAAACCATAAACTGTTCTATCCAATGAAAAAGCTAATAATCTTGCTGTTTTGTGTTTATTTTATTAACCAGGGATATTCCCAAACTCCCCAAATAAAATGGTGGTACGATGTTCATGACGAATGCTTTGGTAATTCTGCATGTGCAGACATAGATCATGATGGTAAGCTGGAAGTAGTATTTAGCTGTTACCGCAACGATAGTTCTGTTTATGCCATCAACCTCGAAGATGGTAGCTTGCTCTGGAAAGTAAATACAGGTGGATGTAATGATGTTGCTCCTTTAATTTTTGATGTAGACATGGATGACAGCCTCGAAGTTATCCTGCCAGGTTCATGCGTACCCAAAACCTTTTGCTTTAAAGGACATAACGGAGATATTGAATGGGTTACAACCCTTCACGGAAGTGATTCACCTCCAACAGTAGGTGATGTTGATAATGACGGTAAACCGGAAATTTTGCACGGAAATTTTGGAGGTTACGTCACTTGTCTTAATGGAGAGGATGGAAGCATTGCGTGGGATCTGCCGGTCGACCTGAATTCATGGATACAAACTGCACCCATCATACTGGATGTTGATAATAACGGACAACTCGATTTTGTGGTTGCAAATTGGAGCTTCGATGATAACCACAAGATCTGGTGCTTTCGTGGCAATGACCAGCATCTGATTTGGGAGTCAGATCTTCCAAATGATTACATGTATCATGGAGCCTCATTTGCGGATATTGATGGTGATGGATTTATGGAGCTTGCAATTGGAACATACGATGGAATCCTCCTTGTATTAAATGCGGAAGACGGCAGTTTAAAATGGGATTACTCATTCACAAATCCATTTTATATTGGAGCACCTACATCAATGGCAGACCTGAATAATGATAATTTATATGAAATCGTGTTCATTGATGGGGATCGGTTAGGAGTGCTTAATAATGACGGAGATCTTCTCTGGGATTTTGACATTCCGTCCTACTATACTTCTTTTCGCGGCCCCGCCATTTCTGATGTTAATGATGATGATACTCTTGACCTCGTTTTTGGTACAAGCGGTGGTGTTGTCCATGCATTACACGGAGCAAGTGGAGATGAATTATGGAGTGTCAGCCTTAGAGCACATCACGATAGTAGCAATTTTGAAATCGATCATGCTCCGGTGATAGCTGATTTTGATGGAGATTCAATACTTGATGTTTTCATTGTTGGTGGCCATGCAAGTTATCCTGATGTGCAGTTTAATTACGGCAGGGCATATGCTATTTCCACAGAAAGTTTTGGTGGTCCAGATTGGATGATGTTCAGAAGAGATACTGTTAGAAGTGCCTGCGTGAGATTGGATACTGTTAATATCGGAATTAATGAGATCATTCTGGCAGATAACGAAATTGAAATATACCCAAACCCATCAAACGGAAATATTACTATTAGGTATAAGCTTAAAAAGCAAACCGATGTCGGAATTTGTATTCTGGATATCACCGGCAAAATTTTGCATAAAACCTCAATGCCGAAACAAGCTTCCGGCAACTATAATGTTAGAACCTCTGAAATATTCCCACACAAACTTAAGTCAGGAGTGTATTTTTGTAAATTAAATTTTGGAAATAGAATTATTACTAAAAAACTAATTGTTATATCCGGGAATTAGAGGCATAGAAGTTTATAAAAAAAGCCACGAATACACGAATTAAAGACTAATACCTATTTTTATGGCCTTATTCGCGAATTAGTGGCATTAATTTTTTTTTGTAAATTTGTCCGGTAAAGCAATAGGGGAATCTATCTTTTTTACTTTTTAATATCAGAATAAAACTATTTATAGATGAAAAAAACAATACTCATAACAGCAGCATTTTTATTAGTTAGCACAGCTTTTAGCCAAAGTTTAAAGAAAGGGAATAAATTGATAGCTAATCAAAACTTCTCTGGAGCTGAAGGACATTTTAACAAGACACTTACCATAAATTCGACAGATCCTTCTGCAAACTTTGGAATGGGACTTGTTTACTCCGATAGTGCTAATAATAGTCGGGATCTGTTTAAAGCGCTGAATTATGTTAATGTTGCAAAAGTAAATTTCGATAAGCTTGATGTTGGGAGTAAAGCTAAAATATCATCAGATTTAAATGAAGATATTATTTATAAAAAATTTATAAGTATTGATGATGAATTGTATAATGATCTTATTTCAAAAGATGATACGACTTTACTAAATCCTTTCCTGGCACGATGCCCATTTTCAAATCATATTATTGAGGTAAAACAATTACGCAACAATCTTGTATTTGAGGATGTTCACAATCAAAATACAATTGATGCATATGAGTTTTATATGGCAAATTTCTCCGACAGCCTGAATGTTGCAAAAGCTGTAAAACATAGAAATCAACTAGTCTTTGAGCAAGTTAAGGACTCAAACAATGTTGAAGTTTATAAGAAGTTTATCATGGATTACCCGGAGGCTACAGAAGTTGAGGATGCCAATAAACTGATGAATGTACTTATATTTAAAACAGTTACAGATACAAACAATATAGAAATATATAACAAATATATCAATGATTATCCTGATGCCAAAGAAGTGGATGAGGCTATAAAACTTAGAAATAATTTAGCTTTTGATCAAGCTGCAAAAATCAATACTATTTTATCATACGAAGCTTTTATAAATAAATATCCTGAAGCTGAGCAATGCAAATATGCAGAGTCAATCATTAAAGAACTCAATAGTTGGACTTGTATACCGGGAATGAAGGTAGGTAAGATAGTTTATAATTCATCAATTGAAGGTTTAAATGAGATCTATGGTGCTGAAAATCTTATTAATGATTCACTGATCATTGATGGAGACTTATTTTATGGTACATATTTATTCCCCAACGAAGCTGATAAGAGGCTCTTTATTATCTGGAAGAACAAAAAAGAAAATAAGTATCCTGACAGGATAGTTATACTGGGTAAGAAATGGCAAACACACAAGGGAGTAAAAATTGGTAGCACTCTAGAAGATCTTATGTTATTTAATGGGAAAGAATTCGATCTGTCAGGTTTTAGGAAAAAAGGGGAGGGGACAGTGATAAGCTGGAAAGGTGGAGATTTGGGAGTATTGCATATTTTGCGCAAGAATTTCTTTTTGCAATTATCTTATGATGAAAGCAAGTTTTTTAATATTCCCGAAAAGGGTTTATTATTACTCACGAATTCCGACTTCGTTTCAACAGATAATGAAGACCTGCAAGATATTGACTTGAAGGTTGATCGTATGGAGATACTTTTCCCGGAATAACCAGCAACCCACAACTCTTAATATGACTACAGTAGGCCGTCTTCAGCATGCAATTAGTTGATTGCTGAATACGTCATTAGCTTCGCGTCATTCATTGTCATTTGCCCTTCGGGCGTCATTACTAGTTTAATGACCACCTAATGACAATCTAATGACCACCTAATGACAATCTAATGACCACCTAATTACCATTGAATTACTTCAAAAAGTTCCCGATTTTCAGTCCGAAATAAATAGTGCGCGGATTTGCAGAGCCGTAAATATAACCCGGATCCCTGTCAATTCCCCTGTCAAAATCATCCTGGTAAGAATTAAAAATGTTTTTTATTCCTGCAAAAAGCTGCAGCTTTGCTCCGTTAAGTTTAATGTAATAACGGATCTTTGCTCCTAAATCGAAAAATGTTTTTGATGTTCTCAATTCTCCGGTCTCAGGATCGGATATCTGCATGCCAAAGTAGGGAACCAACATTGTTCCGGTATAAGTGCTTGTTGAAGAAATGCCCAGACTTTTAAGTGGTTTCCAGTCTAGTGTGAGATAACCATATGTACCTGGTGTTCTAAAAAAACGTTTTTCATTAAACTCCTGTGCTTCTTCATATCTGCTGCTTTGGATTGTAAAGCCTGATTTAACTGAAAATTTGTTGTTTGGAATAATGTTGAGTTCAATATTTACTCCCTGAACTACGGCTCCTTTTTCAGCATTAACTCTTGTATATATTACAACACCTTCATCATTAGGTTCGCTGTATTCATTTGCAAAAGGATCGTTCAGTTTTGTGTAAAAAACTTCTATAAGCAAGCCAGTATAGACTTTACCTATTTGCTTATTAAAATCCATCGAAGCCGTAATGCTGTGACTGCTTTCTTGTTTCAGGTCAGGGGAATTCGTGTGGATCACCTGTCTTGAGCCCGATGTTTCGATATGCAGATCCTCATCAAAGATTTGGGGTGCCCTATAGCCCTGAGAATAGCTTAATCGTGCCTGAAGGTGTTTTCTGAGATCGTACAAAATGTTCACTGCAGGGATTAATACATTACCGATTTTTGTATTCCCGGCCAATTCTTTATCTTCAACTCTGTAATTGTCGAATCTTAAACCGGCAGTTATCTTTATTTTTTCCAAACTAATTTCATATTGAGAAAAAACACCCATAGTGTTACTTGTTTGGTTCGCTACAACAGTATTATCTGTATGTGGAATTTCAACTATCGAATCATTAATGATCACAGCATTATCCATATCTGGATATCCCAGTTTTATATCTTTTAGCCATTCTCCTTGATTTTCGATGCCAAATATTACTTTTGACAGGCCAAATTTTGTATCGTATTGCATGCCTGATGCATAAATAAGATCTTTGGTTTTACCGTAATCACTTAAGGATTGATTAGCACCATAATAAGAGTTTCTGTTAAGTTTTTGCCCAGAAACAAACACAGTAAACATGTCAGACTCCCTTAAATATTGTTTGTATGTTAATGCTGCCGTTAAGAGGTTATGTTCTAAAGCTTCGGCAATTCCAGCTTCATGGACAGGATAGTCATGTTTGTCACCGCCCCGCCTGTCTTCCTTAATATTGAAAAAATCAAAAGCCAACTTATTTCGTTTTCCAAAGCGATGAAATAATCGTGTGCCAATGGTGGTATTATTTAATGATGCAATCTCCGAAAAGTTGTCATTATTAGCATCAAAGGGCTCTCTGTTGCGATAAAAGCCATATAGAGCCATTCCTGTCTTACTGTCAGTAGATACCAGAGATGTGTTGAAATTAATAGATAAATCCGGTGCAGACCCTCCTGAACCTTCCATACCTACTCCTGTTAAACCGCTGTTTATTCCGAATTCATACGAATTATTTACCGGATCCTTGAGGATTAAATTAATGGTTCCTGCAATAGCATTACTGCCATATAGCACAGAGCCGCTTCCGCGTATTACTTCTACACGTTCTATCATTGTGCTAGGGATTAATTCCAGGCCATATACTCCTGCAAGTCCGCTAAAAATTGGGCGACTGTTGATAAGTATCTGAGAATATGGGCCTTCCATGCCATTCATCCTTACCTGGCTGAACCCGCAATTCTGACAATTGTTTTCAGTACGGATGCCGGGACAGAAGTTCAGACCCTCGCTTAAGTTTATTGATTGTGTTCTTGTGAATTGCATTGATGTAATTGTATTCACGATCATACTGGATTCTTTCCTGTTAGTAGCATTTCTGTTTCCTGTTACAACAACCTCTTGTAAACCTAATACATCTAAATTCAATTCAAAATTTACTTCTTTTGTTTCTTCAGCTTTAATACTTATTTTTATTTCTTTAGGTTTATAGCCTAATGATTGTGCGATTATGATATGTGTGCCGACAGGCAGGTTGATAAGTTGATAATGTCCGGTTTCATCCGTGCTTGTCCCTATGGAGCTTCCTTTAATACTAACTGTTGCAAAAGGGATGTGCTCTCCCTTACAAACTACATGTCCCGTAATATTGGCATCAGTCCTTTTTTTACTCTGCCCAAAAACAGGCTGTGAAATGTATAATAAAGTGATAAATATTATAAATATTTGCTTCATGATTTTATTAGAGATAAGTGCCTAAAGTACTTAGAGTTACTAAAGTTTTGATTATTATAATAAATGGATAAAGAGAAAACTGGGATTTCTTAGAAAAACTTTATGGGAGGTGCCCGGTTTCTGATTCTGAAGAAATGAGCAAAATGGTATAAAATGTTTTTTGAAATCGATTGTATGACCTTCTTACCATTAGAAAGTAGGATCAGAGGTACAAATAGAATGAAAAATAATAATTGTAAGTTCTGCAGTAAGAAGAATTCAGGTTTTGTATGATGATGGGATTTAATGGGAGCAGTATCCTTTGTTTTGTCAAAAGGATGGGCATGAGTTACAATACTCCCATCAGCTAGTTTGTGTGTATGGAGATATATTGAATTGTTGACAGTTAACAAGCCAACAATTACAATCAATGCACCAATAAACAAGTTCTTGAATATGCTCTTAATTACTTTTGACATTGCGCTGCAAAAGTAAAATAATATTTTATATAATTACATGTTTTATTTGTAATTATACTTTATTAGATGTTAGAGATTATTTACGGAGATTTGAAACTAACCACTAACCACTAATCACTAATCATCAATTACAATCTAAAGATGCTTAAAAACTCTTCATCTATTTCTGTATCAACAACTCCATGCTCAGTGAGTATATTAAAGTAGTCGGTAACTTTTTCAACCAATTTATCACCATCAACATATTCAAAATTAACTCTTTCAAGGAACAGTTCAACATTCTCAACGGGTTGTCTCATCAAATCGAAGGATAAGTTAGCTGAATCGTGCCTGTTTTTATTTACCCAGTCGATGGCAGCTTTTAGTTCATCCAGAAGAACATTAGTTAATTCAGGATATTTTCGAACAAATTCTCCTTTAAGGACTATTCCAGCGGTTTGGGAAACTACCAAATCCTTTGTTGACTTCATTCCAAATCTTATTATATGAAATGATTGATATTTTCTCTCCTTTATTCTGCATCATTTTAATGGCATAACTTGCCTCTGGCTCACGCAGAATAACTGTGTCAGTATCTCCTTTTACAAAATCCCTGAATATCTCTTCAGGCCTTCCAAAAGGTTTTCCGTAAACAAACTTAAAATCATCCGGATTTAATCCGCTTGCTTTAATAAGGTATTTTTATGTCACTCTCTTTCAGTTTTGTAGAAGTCACCAGAGCTGAAAAACTAATATCAGCTTTACCACTAACGATCCAGCCAAGATGTTTCTCGGTTTCTTCCCAAACTTTTAATTCTTTTATGTTTATAGCTTTACGTATCTTTTCAGACTGAAGAAGTCTCATAATAACAGGATATGCAACAGGCGTTGCCGACTGAATTACAACTCCCGGTTTTTTTTATCATCACCAGTTGTTGATTTTTTATCACTTATTTTTTTATGAAAATATACCCATACTTCAAACGGATTCTTTTTTTCTGAAACACTTTCATATCCCATTTCACTAAGCATATTTATTAGTGGCATAGGCTCAAAACGCTGAATTAAAATAAAACCTTCATCTTCTTCAATTTCATACGATCGTTTTATGATAATATCAAAGGGGTCGGTTTTCATTTTCCTGAGCTTTTAAACTTGATGCTTTTTCAGGTAGGCTTTGTTTTCTTCGTTGATTTCGAAGTTCTCTTTAGCTACTTCAACGCATGCGTTGCATCCGATGCATTCATCAGATACTGTGTATTTTAAATGACCCATGATGATAATAATATTTAAAATTCTTTTAAGACTTTGTTTTTATACTCTTCATAAGCCTCTTGAATCGTCATTTCACCTGCTCCGATAAAAATTTTCATTCCTGCTTTTTCAAGAACTGTGGCAGCATTTCCTCCCGGGCCATTTCCTGTGATGAGAACATTAGGGCCAAGTTCAAATAACTTTTGTGCTGTCTGCGGGCCCGCACCATGAGCTTCATTAGCAATAGCCCTGTTGTCGTAATGAGTGAACTTATCCTCGTCTTCGTCATAAATCAGAAGATATTCAGCCCTTCCAAATCGTGGATCCATCATTGAATCCCATTCTGTCCCTTTTGTTGTAAACGCAATTTTCATAGTATACTACTTATTTATTTATTTATTGTTTTATTATTATAGTCACTTTAGTCATTTATTAATTCTTTGATATACTGCCAGCTATCTTCCACCAATCCTTTTATTTTATTTTCCTCTATCTCCACTATAGTTTTCCCCATAGTCATTGCTTTAGTAAATGACTCATCATAAGGTAAACTTGAGATATGCACAATATTTTCTTTTTTTAGGAAATCTATGATTTCATTATGTTTATCTAAGTTCAAATCGTATTTGTTAATGATACAGCCTGCTTTAAGATTAAATTTATGAACCAATTCGTATACCCGTTTTAAATCATGTACTCCTGAAACTGTTGGTTCAGTTACCAGGATCACAAAGCTGGCTCCTGAAAGTGAAGAAACAACAGGGCATCCAATACCGGGCGAGCCATCAACAATTATAAGATCTTTACTGTTTTCTTTTGCGATATGTTTGGCTTCATTCTTTACTTTGGCCACAAGCTTTCCTGAGTTTTCTGCGCCTATACCCAACTTGGCATGAACAAGTATATTGTCCACTCTTGTTTTGGAAATTTGCCATTTTCCTACATTTTGTTCTTCCATGGTGATTGCCGAAGTTGGGCAAACCCTTGCACAATAGCCACAACCTTCACAATCCAATGGGATTACGGTGTATTGTTGATTGATAATCGGAATTGCATCAAAGCGGCATACATCTGCACATTTTCCGCATTTTGTGCATTTATCCTGATCAATTTTTGCGATCACACCACTATAAAAATCTTCAGATGTTTGAACCTCAGGATCTAGAAGAAGATGCATATCTGCTGCATCAACATCACAGTCGGCAACAACTACATCCTTCCCTTCCAAATATGCAAATGAAGCAGTTATGGATGTTTTACCTGTACCTCCCTTACCTGAAATTATTACTATCTCCTTCATACACTACCTCCTTTCATCAGTTCTTCGATATAGGTTTTGATGTTTTCCAATTGACGTTTCACTTCAGGTACTTTTTTATAAACCAATTCGCCTATTGAGTATAACTCAGCAATCTGACGGGAGTTAGGAATTTTAGCAATAAGCGGAATATTATTATCTTTACAGTAATCTAAAACCTTGTCATCGCCGATGCCATAACGGTTTACAACCACAGCAAATTTCTTATTCAGTTCTTTCATGGTTTCAACAGCCAGCGACAGGTCGTGTAATCCAAATGGGGTAGGCTCTGTCACTAATATAACAAAATCAGCATTTTTGGTTGCTTCTATCACAGGACATGATGTGCCTGGGGGAGCATCAAATATTTTTATTACACTTTCTGAGTAATTATCATCAACGAATTTATTTGTTTGCGAAATAAGCGGAACGGCTTGTTCCTGCCCAATATCCAGACGACTTTCAACAAAATCTAAATCTCCGATATTAAATTTTTTCAATTCTCCCATTTTTTGAGGAATCATTGGAAGGGCTTCGGTTGGACAAAGCTCTGAACATGCATAACAACTATGACATAATTCAGGGAAAACCATTATCTGTTGGCCTAATTGGATTATGGCATGAAAATTACACACTTTCTGACATAGTCCACAAAGCGTACATTTATCCTGTATCCATTCAGGGATCATCTTATATTTATCTTCCCTTTGAATAAGTTCACCTTTCAGAAACAAGCCTGAATTTGGTTCTTCGACGTCTAGATCCGCCAATACAACTTTATGCGATTCTGCCAGGTAACTGGCAAGGTTAGTTGATAAGGTAGTTTTTCCTGTTCCTCCCTTTCCACTGGCAATAGCGATCTTCATCTCTTTTTCTTAATGGTCACAAAGATTCTCTCCTGTTTGAAGCTGATCATTAAGGTATTGTTCAACAAGTTTTGAAGGAGATTCTGCATTAACACCCACATGTACTTCTATATTATTTTGTGTGAAGAGATCTTGCGCTCTTTGACCCATACCTCCGGCAATTATAACCTTAACACCCTGATCTGCCAGGAATTTTGGATACACTCCGGGTTGATGTACAGGAGGATTTACAAGTTTTTCACTTATTACTTTGTTATCTTCAGTTTCTATAATTGCAAATCTCTCGCAATGCCCAAAATGAGCTGTTAGCTGCCCGTTAAATGTCGGAACAGCAAATAGTTTTTTCATAATTATTTTTTAAATATTTAAAATTGTGTAAAAAACAGTATTTAGGTGGTGACTGAAGGTTCAGGCGTATTTAATCTCTCTCACATATCAAACCATACAACCTTAATTAACCCTAATTACCTTCCCCTTCAGTCAATCTACCTAATGCTTTACAAAAGTTCTTCTCTGATCATGGTATGTCCGCATTCAGGACATTTTATTGTAGTACATTTTGTCCCTTGTTGATGTTGCATTTTATGTCCACATTTAGCACATACACAATATCCTCCGGGGCCAAAACTACCACCCTTGTTTCTTCCTTGTCCTCCGCCACGGCCAAGTCCCTTACCATTTCCTTGTTTTAATCCTTTACCACTATTCATTTTTATTATCTCCTTTATTAATTTCTGAAAGTCTTTTTTCTAACGAAAATAATTGATCTTTTAATACATTAATTTCATTTGCAATTAATGTTTTTTCAGATGCTACAGGGATATTTTCAACAGGGGAATTCCCATAGGAAAACCACCTTCGTCTGTTTCCTCCCCGGCCATATCCTCCTCCAAAGTTTCTGAAATTTAAATTTTGATCAATGTATCCCGGATGGTCAAATCCTACGCAATATCCCATCCGTTTTCCTGTCATCGGACCCATTCCTGATGGTCCTGTTTTATCACCTCCTGGCATATTTACCTCCTTTTTTAAGTGTTAATTAGAAATCTATCTCCCCTTTAATGATGGTATGTTCCTTTTTGTTGTTATACATGATAAAAAAGTGCTGGAATATTGGAATATGTATTTATCATAGACTTTGCATCATGCAATTTTATCATTATTCCATTTTTCCACTATTCCATTCTTCCGTTTTATATTTATACTCTATGTGTATAATTTCATACCACCTTTTTATTGGCGGGGTTTTTACCTAAAATTATTTCCGCAACATTTCCCATGTCCAAAACCACCAGCAAGATTTACAAGCTTTTTTGAATGACAATCCGGGCATTCGGAAAATGTAGTATTAATTTTTATATTGAACATATGGCCACAATTATCACAACGAATAATATTATTTCTGAAGTGAATATTCCCTCCATCAATAGTAAGAAGCCTACCATCTATTATCAATTCCGCTATTTTCTTTCTTGCCTGTTCTATCAAACGAGTGAAAGTTGGGCGGGAAATTTCCATTTCGTCGGCTGCTTCAGCATGTGCTAATCCTATTGAATCGGCCAGCCTGAAAGCTTCATATTCATCAAGACTAAGGATTGATTGACCTAGAAATTTAACAGCTATTCCAACTGGCTTAAATTCACTAAAGATTGGTGGATTATGAACTGTTCTATTTCTTTTTGGCCTTGGCATATAATTAATATTTGTAAATTTAATTTTGCAAATATAATGAACATATGTTCATTATGCAAGTTTTTTTTAAATTATTTTCAAAATAATTTACAATACTCAGTTTATGCCTCCCAAACCCTCTTTGATTAGCGATTGTAGATTAGCGTTTTTTTGATTTTTGATTTATTTTAGAGTTTGGATTTAATGGAAAATATATGTTCTTTTTATGAAATGATTATGAGGGTAGTGGTAACCAGAGATCGGATTTGAATATCGAACACCCAATAGAGAATAATGAATTACGAAGTGTTTTTTTTAGTTGGATACCAAGACCTTCCTGCTCAAAAACCAAACTTTTGAAGTTAAACAAGAATTGCTTACTTTTACACAAACGTTCTTTTAAATAATGACTGTTATGCTTTCGGTATGATTATGCCCGGCAGAAACTTTAACTCCTCAGAGTACAGGTTCGGGTTTAATGGGATGGAGTCTGATGATGAACTCAAAGGAACTAAAAACTCTTATGACTTTGGGGCAAGAATTTATGATCCGAGAATTGGGAGATGGTTGAGTGTGGATCCTGTGGTACATCATGAAACAAGTCCGTATGTTGGAATTGACAATTCACCTATATATAAAATGGATCCTGATGGAGAGGATGGGCTTATAATAATTGCGCCAAATTATCCTTCAGGGGGATATCCTCTAACAGGACATGCTGGAGTACTACTTATTGATAATAAAACTGGATTTACAAAATATTATGAATATGGAAGGTATGATAAAGATAATTTTGGAATGGTTAGATCTTATCAAGTTCCAAATGTTGTAATAGGAGATGACGGAAGGCCAACTGCTGAATCGTTGAATAATACTTTAAATGTGATTGCAAAAGAGAGTTTCACCAAAAATAAAGGTACAGATAATGAAAAAACCTATGACATAACTGGAGCATATTTCAAAAGTGATGGGTTTGAAAAGATGAAAGCATATGCAGAGCAAAAAATGTCAGAAGGAACCACTGGAGAAAAGTATAAAACATGGGATAATAATTGTGGTGATTTTGCAAGTGATGTAGTAGAAAGTGCTGATGATGTACCTAATAATGCAATAAACTTTGCTGACTGGATGAATGCTGCACCTTCAACTTTAATTAAAGATTTAAAATTAATAGATGATTTTACCATCTACCATTCTACAGAGGATGGTTCGACAGAAGTAGGGAATAGTGACAAATACCCAAAACCTGATGAGTCGAAATAAAACAAGAACTATGAAAAAGAAATTTCTTATTATTTGTTCACTATTAATTCTTATAGTTCTTCTTGTGTATATATACAATTCTGATCTATTTAATAATAGAGAAAGGATTCGTCCTGATTCTATTCCTGAAAGCACATATTATCTTGGAGGGATTGATGGTGGAGTATGGATTGATACACTAAGAGTAAATAAAACTACCATGAAGTTAATAATTTACTCAGATTATGGCGAATTGCTTGATACTACTTTTTTTATTATAGATAGAACCTGTAATTTTGAGCAGGAAATAAAAAAAGTTGAAGGTTATAATGGAAGAAATTTAGTGATTAAAAAATAATTACTTCTGGTAAAGCCCCATAAGGAGGTTTAAAAAACAAAAGTAAGAATTAAGAGCCTGGTAGTGATGCTGGGCTTTTTTGTTTAATTTGAAAATTTGAAAATGAGATAATATGTTAATGAGTTAATTTAAAAATGGGTTTGAAGGTTGAGTTTTGTAAAAAGCCATGAAGGTAGTGGTAACCAGAGCCCGGATTCGAATATCGAACACCCAATAGAGAATAATGAATTACGAAGTGTTTTTTTTAGTTGGATACCAAGACCTTCCTGCTCAAAAACCAAACTTTTGAAGTTAAACAAGAATTGCTTACTTTTACACAAACGTTCTTTTAAATAATGACTGTTATGCTTTCGGAATGATACAACCCGGCAGAAACTTTAATTCTTCGGAGTACAGGTTCGGGTTTAACGGAAAAGAAATGGACAACGAAGTATCCGGAAATGGAAACCAGTACGATTACGGGTTTAGGATCTATAATCCCAGGTTAGGGAGGTTCTTGAGTGTGGATCCGCTAACGAAGAGTTTTCCAAAGTTAACACCATATCAATATGCTAGTAATAGACCGATTGATGGAATTGATTTGGATGGTTTGGAATATTATACATACTTAATCAAAATTAATAAGGATAATGGTGAAACAGAAATTAACATTGTTGAAGATCATACCCGACATAATGAAGAAGTTATGAACGCTGTGCATGGTACTGAAAATTTCTATCAGGAATATTCAAAAGGCTTTGGGCCAAAAGGACGAGGAATTGAATACATTTATCAAATTACTGAGAATGACAAAACAACTTATCAAAGAGAGTTTTTTAATAAAGATAAAGGAGTAGGTTATCATGGAATATATTATGGTCCAGGATGTCCAAAAGAATTTGGACCAATAAAAGATCATGAACGAGGGACAAATGATTATGATTATAGTTTAGATCCAATAGATGAAGTTGACCAGTTGGCTATGCTTCATGATCAAGCTTATGATTTTGATGGATATGGTGAAGATGGTGGGTGGTTGCCATCATGGTTAACTGATATTAGTACAATTGAAGCAGATAAAATACTCGTTCAGGGTGCAAAAGATTATTTGAAAAGAGCCTCTGAATTTGGATATAAAGATAAATGGACGGGTAGAGCTCCAAGCCAAGAAGCTATTGATGCAGCAAATGATATTGTGACATGGGTTACGAGAATTATAAAATATAAAGAAAATCTAAAATACGAACAAGATCGAACCTTCATGGATAGAGTAGAGAAAGTTGAACAGCAAGGAGGTGGCGTTACTAAATAAGCTTTTAATATTGACAAATGAAAATAAAAAGACTTATCCTAAGTTTAATAATTTCGGTATTATATTTAGTGGTTTCCTTTGTGTTCTTTAATAATTTATCATATCAAAATATGGAGAATCCATTTGTGAGTTTTTTACTGTTTCCAGTAATTATTGCAGGTGCATTTCGTTTTGGTTCTGGGGAAGTTCTTTTTTATTTTATCTTGTTTTTTGAAACAGTTTTTATCAGTTTATTAATCTATCTAATCTTTGGATTCATTAGAAAAAATGCAAATAGAAACTCCCCAGATCTGTAGTGTCCCATCTGTAGCTTTTAGAAATAAAGTAAGAATTAGGAGCCTGGCAGAGATGCTGGGTTTTTTTATTAATTTGAAAATTTAAAAATGAGATAATATGTTAATGAGTTAATTTAAAAATGGGTTTGAAGGTTGAGTTTTGTAAAAAGCTATGAAGGTAGTGGTAACCAGAGCCCGGATTTGAATATCGAACACCCAATAGAGAATAATGAATTACGAAGTGTTTCTTTTAGTTGGATACCAAGACCTTCCTGCTCAAAAACCAAACTTTTGAAGTTAAACAAGAATTACTTACTTTTACAGAAACGTTCTTTTAAATAATGACTGTTATGCTTTCGGTATGATCCAACCCGGCAGAAACTTTAACTCATCGGAGTATAGGTTCGGGTTCCAGGGACAGGAAAAAGATGATGAATTAAAAGGCATCGGAAACTCAATCTCTTTCAAGTACAGAATACATGATCCGAGGTTGGGGAGGTTCTTTGTGGTAGATCCTTTAACTAGGAAATATCCTCATAATTCACCCTATGCTTTTTCAGAGAATAGAGTAATCGATGGTTTTGAGTTGGAAGGTCTTGAAGTAATAACTGTGAGTGGTGTTTACACTGCTAGTTTTGGTGGAAGTGCATTTTATGAAAAAGGAAAAATCTATGACTTTTCAAAAACTGAAATTCAAATATATACATTTATCACCACAGGAGAAGGTGTTGAAACTAATGCTTCACTTGCAATAGAAGGTGTTGTAGGTTATTACCCAGATGCATCTGCGCAAGATTTAGTAGGTAGTGGTACAATAACTAGTTTTTCTGCAGGTGAAGGAGTGTTTGGTTCTACTTCTGAAGCGACTACTTCTAATGAGAAGAAAGGTACATTGGTTAGTGTAGGATTTGGTGGGGGGTTAATACCTTTCGCAAGTGCCTCTTACAATACTAATACTACAATTTCACCATACAACCAAGCTGCTGAAAATTTTACAGGTATTATTGGCGCAATCGATAGATATATAACATCAATCGATGTTGAATTGGAGTCTTTTGACAATGAGATACAACATTTAAACCAAGGTATTGGAATGACATCACGAGCAATAGAGGCCATTGATAGTCAGCTTAAAAACAAAGATATGACAGTAGAAGATAGGTCGAGTTTAATAAGAGAAAAGAATACTCTTCATAGTGCAAGAGAAGGTTATTATAAGAGGTCTGATGAGATTACAAATGCGAGAACTAAGCTTAAAGATCAAAAAAACAACTTGTTAAAGATAAAAATGAAATGACAGGAGGTTAAAATATGTTTCATATTATTCCATATATGAATTACGAAATCAAATCATTAAACAAAAAGGAAGTGATATTAGAAAGATTTTGTAATTCTGTTAATATAATACAAACTTTTTTATTCACAAAAACAAGTTCTTTTAAAGACTTTGAAGGTATTTTATATAATGATGCATTTTGCTTAAGGAGAATATTAAAATTAGGTTATTCTGCTTTTTTACCAATCCTTTCCTGTAAAATCCATGAAGAAGAGAAAAACCTGCGCTTAAAAGTTAATATCCAGTTTCATAAATATGTAAATATCGGATTAATAGTATTTTTACTTTTCCTAATCTCAGTTATTACTTTTGATTTTGTATCTATCGCAATTATAATTGTACCTTATTTTTTTGTTGTTTACATATTCAATAAGGAAGTTCAACTTCTTAAAGAGAAGATCAATGAGATTATTCAGTAATGTACCCTGCAATTTCAGTCGTGCAAGATTCGCCATAAAATCATAATAACCTGTCCCAATATTGGGAAGAAGAGAATTTGAAAATTTGAAAATGTGCTAATTTGAAAATGGGTTTGAAGTTTGGGTTTTGTAGAAGCTAAGCTATGAAGGTAGTGGTAACCGGAGATCGGATTTTGATAGATCAACTAATACTGAATTATGATTACGAAGTGTTTCTTTTAGTGAAATACCAAGATCTTCCTACTCAACAACCAAACTTTTGAAGTTAGACAAGAATTACTTACTTTTACAGAAATGTTCTTTCAAGTAATGATTATTACCCTGGCGGGTTTGTTATGCCAGGGCGCAAATTTAATGCAAATTCTTATAGGTTCGGTTTTAATGGGATGGAATCTGACGATGAATTGAAAGGAACGAAGAATTCTTATGATTTTGGAGCCAGGATTTATGATCCGAGGTTGGTAAGATTCCTTTCTGTGGATCCATTGGCAAATAAATATCCTTATCTTTCGCCATACTCTTTTGTAGCAAACAATCCCATTAATGCAATAGATCCTAGTGGTAAGGATGTATATTTGATTATTTGGGCAACTGCTAATGGAGAAATAGGACATGCAGCAATTGCAGTTACTAATTACGCAGAAGTGACGAGAACAGTAGTTGAGAATGGAAGAACTATTACATACACCGAACATGTTCCTGACGGCACTTATACATATTATGATTTGTGGCCTGGCAATGAAGGGGGTGTTGGTAAATCAAATTATAATGAACAAGTAGAAGCGGCTTATCAAGAAAAAATAGTTGCGAGTGAAGAAGATTTGTATCAAACAGATGTTAGTGGTTCGGAGGGAAGGGCTCCAAGTGGAGTATTGAAAATTAAAACTTTTGGCTTTGGGAGAATAGAACAAGAAATCAAAGAAGCTCAAAGCAACGAAAGTAGTAGCAATCCCAATTACAATGGTTTGACCCATAATTGTACAGATTACGCATCAACAGGTATTGAGAAATTATTAGGAATTGGGGAAATAGGTCAAGAAGATATTCCGAGTGCAGGTACTTCAACCACTCCGAATCAATTATGGAAAGATGTTATTGAAGTTGCTGCAAAGAAAAATCTGCAAGTTACTATTTTAAAAGATCCAGGAAGCGATGTTAATAATAGTTTCCTTAATGGTGTATCAGGTAGTGAGACAACAAAAGGTGCTGGGAAAAATACAGTAAAAAACAATTAGTTATTGATTGCAATATGGTGGCAAATATGACAAGGCTTTTATTATTCTTTGCTTTGGTTTCCTCATGTCAAAGTAATTATACTTTAAATTTTAAATTTGAGAATATTGATACTATACAAGTTTACAAAATAGAGAATGGAGTGAGTGAATTAGTTGAGCAATTTTATGAAGAGAACATTATAAAAGAGTTTGTTGATGAATATGTAAACAAGAGCAGCTTTGAGATAGTTAAATTTATGCCGGATTATGAAATTAAATTGGAAACAAAATCTCAAACCTATACAATACTTGCTAAAAGTGATTTATTAAAATATGAAGGTCGGAGTTATAGGGCGAAAAGTAGACTGGGGGATCTTATAAATAAATTAAAAAATAAAGAAGATTAGCAAGTTCATTAGACAAATTGTTGTAAACACCAGTCTTTTTCTTTACTCCACCATCTTTTCCACAACGTGCACAACAGCCTTAAGATCGACTTCATTAAGCTTCTTAGTAAGATAAATAAGCTTGTCCACCTCCGGGTTAGAAGACTGATCTAAACCGGTTAAAACATCTAAAGAAACATCTAAAGCCCTGGCAAGCGAAATAGCGGCTTCGATGTTAGGTTTAGTATTACCTGACTCCCAGCGTGAGATCATTCGTTTATCAAAGCCTGTGGCCTCACTGGCAGAGATGTTGGGCTTTTTGTTTAACAGCTCCCTCCCAAACCCTCCCCCAAATGGTGGAGGGCTTTTTTGTTGAGATAAATCTTTATTTTTTCGTTCCTTTTTATCAAGAAAAAAGAATATGAAAAAATATGTCCTTGCCTAAATATGTTGACCGAAATTAAGAAAAAAAACAACTAAAAAGGAGGTCAGCATGGCAACAGTAGAAAATTACCAAAGATTAAGTGTACGAGAACGACAAAATCGTTATTTTAGTG